>MDSV01137898.1_pt1 | contig 17040 bp, 16 predicted proteins | sample 810851 | NCBI WGS metagenome assembly MDSV01 (sample SAMN05326640, study PRJNA326480) | marine metagenome | isolation source: seawater | place: Atlantic Ocean: North East | collected 2012 | reverse complement strand
ATTAATTGTCAAAAGACCGTCTTTAAGCTCTGCACCATTTATTTTTACATCATCTGCAATCGTAAATGATCTTGAAAACGATCTTTGAGATATTCCCTTATGAATTATCTCGTCACCATTTTTTTCAACAGTTTTGTTAACTTTTTTTGTTCTCACTGTTAAAATTTTATCTTCGAACTCTACCTCAACATCATCTTTGTTAAAGCCAGCAACTGCTACTTCAATTGCATATTTATCTTTACCAGCTTTTCTTATGTTATATGGGGGGTAGTTATTTTGAACTAATCCACCATTACCCAACATAGACTCAAATTGATCAAACATATCATCAAAGCCGATACTGAAAGGTCTTAGAGAGTTAAAGATTGATAAATCCTTACTTGTCATATTTTCCTCCTTTTTTAGCAAGGTTAATTAAAGCAAATCCCATTAGGCAACTTGCTAATGTTATCTAGGAATTATTTTAAAAATTTCAAGTGATCTAATCTTTTATTTTTGCATTTTTTAGAATGAAACTATATTCTTCAGCAAGTTCCTTAATAGCATTATCTCTACCTGAGGAACCTCCATGACCTGCGGCTTCAAGTTTGCATTTTAATAATTGAACATTGTTATCAGTCTTTAAGTCTCTTAATTTTGCAATATATTTAGTAGGCTCAGAATATAAAACACGATTGTCAAAAATAGATGAGGTCACTAACATTGGAGGGTAATCAGTTTTACGTAAATTATTATAAGGAGCATATGATTTTATATATTCAAAGTACTCTTTGTATTTTTTAGGATTTCCAAAAACTTCATATTCTCCAGGCGTAAGTGGTAGTTTATCATTTAATGCTGTAGTTAAACAATCAACATAAGGAACTAAAAGCAAGGCTGCAAAAAATAATCCAGGATTCATATTAATTACACTTCCCCCAGTAGTTCCTCCAGCACTACCTCCATAAAAAGCAAAACCACCTTTATGCGTATATTTATTTTTTATAAGATATTCAGCACATGAAATATAATCTTTAAAAGTATTTTTTTTATTTAATAGTTTACCTTCTAGATAGAATTTCTCTCCAAGTTCTCCACCTCCACGAACATGTGCAATAGCAAATATAATTCCTCGATCTACAAGACAAAATTTTGATGCACTAAATGAAACTGGAACACTATGTTTATAACACCCGTATGCGTAAAGAAGTAATTTTGATTTTCCATCAAGCTTAGTATCTTTTCTTCTCACTAAAGTTATAGGAATTTGACGTCCATCGTGTGCAGTTGCTTTTTTTCGTTCTACTAAATAATTATCAGGATTATGTCCTGAAGGTATCTCAATTTCTTTGACTAATTTCTTTTCCCTACTTGCTATATCATATTCATAAATTTTTCCTGGTGTAGCCAAACTATCCCAAGAAATTCTTATTTTTGTTGTATTGGTGTCTTTTTGCATTAATGATATACCCGGAGAACCAACAGGCTCTTGTGAAACAAATAATTCTTCTTCTTTATTTGTATCAATATGTCTTACAAATAATTTTGGAATTGCATCAGACATTTCTCCTCTCAAGATGTAATTATCTAAAAATTCTAGACTTCCTATAATCGTCTCGTCTTTAGGTGGGATAAAAGTATCAAATTTTTTTATATTATTATGTTTGCAACGCAAAATTTGATAATCAAGAGCATTTTCGTTTGTATGCTTATACCAATAATTTTGCCAACTATCGATTGAGTATCTTATACCCTTTTCTCTAGTATCGAATAAGATAGGCTTAATTTTTTCCTCTTTTGATCCAAAAAAATATTCCTCAGTCGTATTTGAGTCTGACGTACTAACTACAAAATATTTTTCATCTGAGGTTAGTGATATTCCCACTGAAAAGGAATCATCTTTTTCTTCGAAAATTAAAAGATCTTCTTTTATAGAGGTTCCCAAAATATGCTTATAAATTTTTTTAGACCTATGGTACTTATCTAATGGTGTATAAAAGAAACTTTTAGAATCAAGAGACCAAGTTATGCTTCCTGATGTTTTTTCAATTTTTTCTTCTAATAATTTATTTGTATTTAGATCTCTTAAAAAAATATCGTAATATTCGGAACCTTTTAAATCTAAAGAATAAGCTAAAATTTTATCGTTATGAGAAACTGAAACAGAACCCAGTCCAAAATATTTTGAACCACTTAGCTCTTTTTCCTTATCTGCATCAAAATAAATTTCAATATCAGAAGATCCAATTTTTTGTCTTAAGTATTTTCGGTAATTTCCGTTTTCAACTGTTTTGGACCAGTAAAAGTATCTATCATCTTTAAACTTTAAAGTTTCATCAGCCAGCTTAATTTTTGATTTTATTTCAGAAAATAATTTTTTTTGTAAGATCTTACTATCTTGAAAATATTCTTCAGTTAATTTATTATTTTCCTCTAAATATTTTCTTACCTCTGGTAAAATTTTTCCTGGATCCTGCAAAACTTCTAAAATATTATGTGGTTGATCAACATATGCATAGTCGTCAACTAATTCATATTCGCCATGGTACTTTTTGACAGTTTTTTCTTTTCTTAGTTTTGGTATATTCATTTGAGAAAGAATTAATATATGAACTTAATGTTTTTGGGTATAATTATTTTTATTATTTTAATGATAATTTTATCATTATTTGCAAAAGCAAATATACAAAAAATTTCAAAAGTTATTAGATTTCTAATTGTGATACTTTCTGTTATTTCAGGAATTATTCTAGTTTTAGCTGGAAGAATATTATTAGCTGCTCCGATTCTTTTAATTTTACTTCCTTTAATTAAATTAAAATCAGGTATGTCACTGTTTAAAGCACTTATGTTATTTCGATTATTAAATCGTCTAAGACAGCAAGGGAGATTTTCATATAGCTCAGGAACAAATTATTCCCCGGGCTCAAGTAGTATTACTTTAAACGAAGCATATGCCCTCTTAGATTGTAAGCCTGGAGATAGTAAGGAAAAAGTTTTAAAAAACTTTAAAAAATTACAAATGAAACTACATCCTGATTTAAATAAAGATATTGATAGTACTAAAATTTCTCAAATGTTGACTGAGGCTAAAGATTTAATAATTAAGACAGATTTTAGCTAATCATTTCAATTGTTTTTTTTAGAACCTCATTAAAAGAAATTTTATCTTTACCTCTTGTATTGTGTTCACAAACTATTTCACCCTCAGGTACGATAATTTTAATATTCTTTCTCCAAGCACCATAAGCTTCGCTGGGACTATCGCAAAACAAAAATAAAGAGTTTAGATTAAGAGCTGCAGAAATTTGACCCCAACCTGTGTCATTTCCAACATAGTATTGGCAAGTACTAATAATAGGTATTGTTTCTGAAATAGACATTTTGGAAAAAGAAATACTATTTTCTTTAATAGATGAATTCATTATTTCTTGAACCAGTTCTTCATCTTTTGGTCCTGCAGCAATAAAAAATTTGCATGGAAATTTATTATTAATATTCTCAAATAATTTTATGTAATTTTTTATATCCCAGCGTTTAGTTGGTCCAGATGCTGAAATTCCACAGATTATATTTTTTTTTTCTTTTGAAATTTTAAATTTTATTTTTGCTTTTTCTACTTCTTCAGGATCCCAGTAAATTTTTGATTCGTGATTAATTTCATAATTTAATGTTTTTTCTGTAAATTTTTTTGCAGTTCTAAAGAAGTTTTTTCCTTTTTTTGAAAAAAGCTTATATTGATAATTTTCTTTTATATTCGATAATTTTGAAATTAAAAAAAGTCTTAAGCTATCACTATAGATATATGATTTTTTAAAATTTTTTCTTTTGATTTTTTTAATAATATTAAAAAAGCCCTTTTTATCTAGATCAATTATTTCAGATACGTGAGGATCGTATTTTAATACCTCAGCAGCTCGTGTATTTTTTTGTGCTAGAACAACCACCTTACTTTTGATTGATTTACTAATTGCATGAATATTGGAAATTAAAATCACTAAATCCCCAATACCCATTGATTTTATTATAACTAAACCTGTTTGATTCATTTTTTCAATTTTATATAATTTACATTAAATAAATAATTTTAGGGGTTAAAATATGGCAGTTAAACCAGGAATTTATGCAGCTTCTATGTCTTGTTTTTATAAAGATTTATCCCTTGATGTAAATTCAACTATTTTACATGCTGAGAGACTTATTAAAGACGGTTGTCATGGAGCAGCAATTTTCGGAAGCACAGGAGCGGGCCAATTAATATCAAAAAATGAAAAAGAGCAATTAATTGAGAAAATTAGTAAAAGCAAATTTAAAGAAAATTTTTTAATTGGTACTTCAGATAATTCATTTAATGAGACTGTTGATTTAATGAATTATACCTTAAAAAATGGTATTAATCGTTTTCTTATAATGCCACCAGCTTACTATAAATACGGTGATGAAGCTGTATATGCTTTTTTTTCAAACTTAATTCAAAAAGTTCCTGAGTGTGAAATAATTTTATATAATTTTGAAAAACTTAGTGGTTATAAGTTTAGCCCCCAAGTTGTCGAAAAACTAGTAAAAGATTATCCAAAACAGATTGTTGGCATTAAGGATAGTAGCTATAATCTTTATGAAACACTTAAAATTCCAAATTTTTTAATTTTTCCAGGTTCTGAAACAAAACTTCTTAAAGGTCTTAAATTGGGGTGTTCTGGAATTATCAGCGCAGTTTGTAATGTGACAGGCCCATTAGCACGTAAAGTTTATGATGATTTTTATAATAAAAAGAAGCAAACTCATAATATACGTTTATGCGCAATACGTTCTGTTTTTGATAAAAATAATTTAATTTCTGGGCTTCATAGTTTCTTATCAATAGAAGATGAAAAATATCAATTTATTTTACCTCCATTAAGTTTATTAACCAAAGATAAAGAAAAAAAAATGATGTCAGAATTAAAAGCCTTAGATTTTTTTCCTGATAAAAGTATTGCGGCTTAAACAATGTTAGTAGCTAGATTATTTTCTAAAATTTATAAAAAGGGAGGAATAGTATTAATTGATGCTTCCGGACAAAAATTTATTTGTGGCAATCCTGATCTTGCCAAACCATTAACATTAAAAATTTTAAATAAAAATTTAAATTGGAAATTGTTAATTAATCCGGACCTTTCTTTTCCCGAAGCATACATGAATGGTGATATTATAATTGAAAATGGCACACTTTTAGATTTTTTAAATTTAACTTTTGAAAACTTAGGACGAGGTGAAATTAATACATCGGGCTATGTAATTAAAAAAATTTTACACGCTTGGAGATTTTTAACCAATTACAATTTACCGATTAAATCAAAAAAGAATGTTGAACATCATTATGATTTAGGTGAAGACTTATATAATCTTTTTTTAGATAAAGACCATAGGCAATACTCTTGTGCTTATTGGAAATCTTCTAATGAAACTCTTGAAGATGCACAACAAAATAAAATTAATCATATAATTAAAAAATTAAATTTAAAATCAGGTCAAACTGTATGTGATATTGGAAGTGGGTGGGGGTCAATGTGCTTTGAAATTGCCAAACAATCTGAATGTGAAGTAACAGGCTATACTCTAAGTCAAAACCAATATGATTATTGTGTAAAAAAAGCTAAAGAACTGAAGTTGGATAATCAATGTCATTTTGAGTTGTCAGATTATAGAGAAATAAAAGGCAAGTTTAACAGAATTGTTTCTGTAGGAATGTTAGAGCATGTTGGGAGAAAATTTTATAAAACATTTTTTAGAAAAATAAATAGTTTAATGACTGATGATGGACTAAGTTTAATACATACGATTGGTTCGACAGATCCCAAAGGTCCACCACAACCATTTATACAAAAATATATATTTCCTGGTGGATTAGTACCTAGTGGTAGTGATCTTATAGAAGCAGTTGAAAAGTCAGGATTGGTATTATCGGATATGGAAAGTTTAATACATCATTATGATAAAACCTTAAAAGCATGGCTGGATAGATTTTTAAAAAATAGAGAAAAAGCTAAAAACATATATTCAGAGAGTTTCTGTAAAATGTGGGAGTTTTATCTAGCAAGTTGTTCAGCAGCATTCCATTATAGAGATTTATTAGTTTACCAACTTCAGATTGTAAAAAATTTCAAATCTATCCCAAGTAATCGCAGAGATTATATATATAATTAATATTTGTTATATAAGTAGAATAGTTTTTCATGAAAAAAAAAAAAAGAAAGAAAATATTAAAAAAAAAGAAAAAACGAATTTTAAAAAATAAAATTCGATCAAAGAAAATTTTTAAAAAAAAAAAAATAAAAAAAACAAAAAAAAAGCTTAAAATCTTTAAAAAAATATTAAGTAAAAAATCTAAAAAAATCCAACCTTTCGATAGAATAAAAAAAATTAAACTTAGCAAAATCAAGATAAAAAAGATTAAAATTCCTAAATTTAAAATAAAGAAAAAAAAAATTTCTTCTGTTAAAAAGAAATTAGGGCAAGCTACAAAATTAAGCTTTCAAAAGTTGGTTAATTTCATACTTACACCTTTTTTTAGATCATACGATAATTATTTAGAAAATAAGAGAATTAAAAAATTAGCCAAAATAGATTTTGAAAAGAAAGAAAAAGAAAGAAAAGTCAAAGAAGAAGCACGCTTGAGTTTAGAAATGAAGCAACGCGAACTTAAAGATGAAGAAAAGTTAGCCAGAACACGTGCAGAAGATTTAAAGAAATTTATTAAGCAAGACCAGGCTCTTTTAAGAAAAGAACAAGCGGAAAAAAGAAGTCGTTTTCTTGAAAAAATAAAATTAGACAAAAAAATTAAGTCTTTTAGAAAACGAGAACTTGAAGAGATAAAAAATCTTGAAAAATTAGCGTTAAGAGAACAAAGGGATGACTATAAATCTGTAGAAGAAAGACTTGAAAAAATCAAAGAAAAATACAGATTAATTAGAGAGCAAAAGATAAGAGAAAGAGTAGAATCTTTAGGTGTTGAGATCTCTGATTCCGATACTAAAGAGGATATACTTCAAAAAGAAAAAGAGTATGAAGAGTATAGACAAAAAATTGAATTAGTTCTTGAATCATTTTATCGTTCAGCAAATTCCTTAGTTTTTCAATTGAACAAAAAATATGTACCAAAACATAAAAGTATCCTTCGTGTAATTGATAGAAGGTATGAATCAAATGAGTGCTTTATAAGATACGACGATAGTCCAGACGAAGATTGGTTAATTTTAATTTATTTGGAAGATTCTGATGCAAAAAAAGGGAAAATTGTTGTAGAAAATAAAACAGACCCTGAAAAACATGAGACTAAGTCTTTTGAAACAAAAGAAATATTCACTTATTCCGATTATTTAGTTGATGTTATGACAGCTCATATTGATCGTGAAAGACAAAAGAAAAATAATTAAGATATTTTTTTACGTAGGTCATTAGATAGCTCTACTTAAAAATGAAAATTCATTTGCTTTTATAAAAAGCAAGTATATCTTAAACTTATGCAAGAATCAGTTATATATATAGTTTTAGTCCTTTTATGTGTTGTGATTTATCTTTTGGTTAATCAAAAGAAAAATAAAGAAGAAGATAAAAGTAATGAAGAATTAGAAAGACTAAAAAATTCTTTAACTAATTCTATCAACACAATGTCTACTTCATTTAATTCTTTATCAAAAGATGTCACGCGAGATATGACCCAAGCACTTACTAAAGTGGATGAGAAAGTAGGAACTTTTAATCAACAAGTTCAATTATTAAATCAAAGCCAAGACGGAATAACTAAAATTTTAGCTGGTGTTAAAAAATATGGAACCTTAGCAGAATATTCCTTAAATGCTTTAATAAAAGATTTATTGCCCGCATCTCAGTTTATGACAAATGTTAAGATGAAAGAAGATACAAGTGAAAATGTGGAATTTGCAATCAAACTTCAAGGTGATGTTTTAGTTCCGGTGGACTCACATTTTCCAGTAGAAAAATTTAAAGCAATTACTGATGCACATGGAGCTGATGACAAAAAAGCAGTAGCAGACGCAAGAACAAAATTAGCAAGCGCTTTCAAAGCTAAAGCAAAAAGTGTTAATGAAAAATATATTGTCCCACCTAAAACAACTGATTTTGCAATAGTATATGCTCCAACTGAAAGTCTTTATAAAGAATTAACAGAATATCAAGATCCTGCCACTAAGGAATTATTAACCCAAGAATTAATGAAAAAATATAAGATAGTTATTTGTGGTCCAAATACTCTTTCAGCTTATTTGCAGTCTTTGCACATGGGTTTTCAATCATTGAAAGTTCAAAAAGGGGCTACAGAAATATATAACCACCTTAAAACTATTACCACGAGGTTTGGAAAGCATTTTGATAATATTATTGTGCTTAGAAAAAAATTAGAAGAAGCCATGGTGGTAGTTGATAAGTTTGGAACTGACGCAAGATCAATTAACAGAACCCTTGAAAACATAAAAGATCCCGAACAAGTTGAAAAAGCAATCAAAGAAGACGTTGACAAAATCAAGGTATTGAATAAGTAATACTTTCCAAATGGCAAATTTAGTTTTTTATGATTTTGAAACTTGCTCTAGCAACGTATCTTATGGGCAAATAATTCAAGCTGCAGCAGTTTTAGTAAATGATAATTTTCAAGAATTAGATCGATACGAAGGCCGTTGTAGGTTAAGTCCTGGTATTATTCCTGAAGCCATGGCCCTTATTGTAAACAAATCTTCTCCAAAAATATTAAAAGAATCAAATTTATCTCATTATCAAATGATAAGACAAATGATGGAAAAGTTTAATAAGTGGAAAAATTCTATTTTTATTGGTTATAACTCAATTAATTTTGATGAAGAATTTCTCAGAAGAACACTTTTTAAAAATCTTGATTACCCATATTTAACAGTAACTAACGGAAATGAAAGAGCAGATTTATTTGGTTTAGCAAGAGCTGCACATCTTTATTATCCAGATTGTATAAAGACACCAATTAGCGACAAAAACAATCCTGTGTTTAAATTAGATAAACTTGCTCCAATGAATGGAATTAAACATAATGATGCTCATTCTGCTATATCGGATTGTTTAGCTACCGTAGAAATTGCAAAGCTTTTAAATAAAACTGCACCAAACGTTTGGAAAGCAAGTCTAATGACCACCAATAAAGATAAAACGTTACAGCTTATTAAAAATGAATTAACTTTTTGCACTGACTTTTTTTATTATGGAAAATCATTCCCCTTTGTTTTAACCTTTGTATGTGAGCATCCTCAATGGGGTTATCCGATGTGTTTTGATTTAAAAATGGATCCCAAATATTATTTTAATCTTTCTTTAAACGAATTAAAAAAAGAGTTTAAAAAAACTCCTAAAGTTTTAAGAACAATAAAACATAAAAAACATCCAATTATAATGAATTCAAGTTATGGTATGAATTTTGAGAGTTACAAACAATTGGGTTTACCAAAATTAGAAGAAAGGGCAAGATTAATTAAATCAAACAAAGATTTTGCAGAAAAAGTAGCTATAGTTTTAGATAACGAGGCTAACGAAAAAAAAGACTTTGAAACACAAGAAGAAGTGTATGCCGAAGAATCAATCTATAAAAAATTTACAACAAAAGAAGACAATGCTCTAATGCCAGCTTTTCATAAAGCAAAATGGAATGAAAAATTTATGGTTTTACAAAAATTTAAAGATGAAAGACTAAGATATTTTGGAAAAAAAATTCTATATGAAGAAAGCCCCCAATCTTTACCAGAAGATGAGTATAAAACTATTCATAAAGAAATTGCATTAAGGGTTCTAAGCACCAATAAAGAAAAATGGAATACTATTCCTAGAACTTATTCAGAAATTGACACGTTAAGAAACAAATTTAAAGATGATAAAGAGAAATTAGAAATGCTTAACGAAATCAATTCGTATATTGAAGATATTGAAAAAAATTATCAAAAGGCTAGTTGACTTTAAGTAAAAAATTATTAAATTGAAATTATTTTATGACTACTAAAAATATAACTGATGAAAATTTTGAAACAGAAGTCTTGAAGGCAGCTAAACCAACCCTTGTAGATTTTTGGGCAGAATGGTGTGGACCTTGTAAACAAATTGGACCAATACTTGAAGAAATATCAAATGAAATGAAAGACGAAGTAGTTATTGCAAAACATAATATTGATGAACATCCCAACCAACCAACAAAATATGGTGTCAGGGGAATACCAACTATGCTTCTCTTTAAAAATGGCGAGCTAGCAGCAACAAAAGTTGGAGCCACCACAAAATCGAACATAGTATCTTGGTTAAAAGAAAATATTTAATTTAAATCTAAAACTTCCCCAGCAAGGTATAGAGATCCCGTTATTAAAATAATATCATTATCTGATAAAGATATTGATTTAATAGCATCTTGTATTGAAATTCTATAATCTACGTTGGTTAATTTACTTAATTTTTGCTTCAGCTTTTTTCCTTTAATAGCATTAGGCTGATTTGGTATATCGATAGTTGTTAATGATGTAATATTTTTAAAATAATTTATATACTCATTATGATCTTTATTATTCATCATTCCTAAAATTATATGCTTATTGCAATTTAAGCTTTCCAAATATTTATTTAATACTTTTGCTCCAAGAGGATTGTGAGAACCATCAATAAAAATTTTATTTTTTTTGCATAAGTCTTTTATTTTACCTTTTTTAATTTCTTGAAGTCTTCCAATGCTTCTAATTCTAGTTATCCCATTTTTAATATGTTCATCTTTTATTTGTAACTTTAGACTTCTAATAGTTGCTATAGCGGTAGCAATATTTTCAATTTGAAAATCACCCACAAGATTTGGTTTAGGAAGTTTTATTTCCCCAATCTCATCTTCGTAATAAGTGAACCCATTTTCTTTTTGTGAGTAGATAAATTGTTCATTAAAAATAATTTTTTTTGAAGGATTAGAAGATATATTTTTTTTAATTATATCTAGGGTTTCTTTATTAGATTGTTTAGCAATTATAATTTTTGAATTTAATAAAGATGAAGTTTTTTCATAAACTATTTTTTCAATTGTTTTTCCATTTTCAGGAAGCCAATCTAAATGATCTAAACCTATAGCAGTTATGATGCTTGCTAAGTTTGTTTTTAAAATATTAGTTGCGTCAAAACGGTGAAACAAACCACTTTCTACAATATTAATATTGTCAAAATTTTTTGCATAATAAAAATAAGCTGCTGTCAATATTTCAAAATAAGTAATAGGTTCTCCGGCATTTATTTCTTCTACTTCAGTTAATAATTTTGCTAGATTATCATCTGAAATCTCTTCACCATTAAAAACAAATCTCTCATTTATTTTTTGTATATGTGGACTTGTGTAAATATTAACATTTATATTGGCTTCTTTAAGTATTGCTCTTATAGTTTGAATTGTAGAATATTTTCCATTAGTACCTACAACAGAAATACACTTCAACTTTTCTTGCGGGTTGCCTAACTTTTTACAAAGATTTTGAACTCGATGTAGACTTAAATCTATTTCTTTAGGATGCAGCTGAAGCAGTCTTTTTAAAATCTTCTGGATTTTCATTAGCTTCTTCTGTTATTTGGTTTTCTTGTTTTTTTAATATTATATTAGATATATTTAATATAGTTTCTTTTAATTCTTTTCGACTTTCAAGAGTTATATCTGCTAACCCTGATTTCATTACCCCATCAGCTCTTCCAAAATTTTCAGGTATAGCGTCTGTTCCTTTGAGAATATTAGCGGTAACTCTTTTTCCCGAGAAAAGTAAATTTTCAACACATTTTGACTCAATAATTATAAAATCATGCATGAAAAAATTAGAAGCATAAGTACCACCTGCTACTGCTCTAGCAGCAACAGCAAAAGTTGGTATCCCAGCTTCTTTGATTTGACTCATTGCAATGACACTTTTTGTCATTCCACCCGCAAGCCCTACTAGACCTGTATGCACATCAATTCCAGAGCTTTGATATATAACAATCCAAACATCTACTTTTTTTTCAATTGCAAAATTTGCAGCTTTTAAAAAATGTTCAGACTCCGCAGGTCCAAATCTACCCGCACCAAACTTTGGATTAAAGCAAACAATCACTGCGTTTAAGTTAGAAATTTTTCCATAACCAGAAAGTAAAGCAGTTTGTTGACCAGTAATTTTTCTATATTTTTTAACTTTTTCAATATATTTATAACCTTCTCTAGCTCCATCTTTTACCTCAAAATTTAAGGGATCCGGGTTGATGTTTTCAGGCGGTTCTATTATTTCATAGTCTCCATCAAATAAACCATCTATCCGTATTTTTGGAGGTAAATCGAAGTGATAACTACACTCGCAAATATATGAATTTTGAATTAGATCAGGTAGATAAGAGATTTTTTTACATTGTGGGCAATTTTTCCAATCTGTTTGACTATCTCCAATTGGCTGTTTTTTAAAAATTTGGCTTACTTTAATTTTTATTTTTTTTTTCCAACCTGTCAGCCAATTGTTCATACAATTTTTCTCCTTAGATTTTTTACCATATTACCCACGTTAATGACAGGATTTTGTTTATTTTTTACTGAATTTGAAATTTTTTTGCAAATTTCTGAGCCCACAACACATCCATCTGACGATTTAAATGATGAAATATTATTACTTGTAATGCCGAAGCCAATTACCAAATTTTTATTTTTATTTTTTATCATTTTTTTAATTTTTGCATAATTTTTCATTATTTTTTTTGGGGAGATTTTAAGCTTACCTCCTGTAGTGTTTAATGTGCTTATATAGTAAAGCATATCATGAGAACTATTAATAATTTTTTTCATTCTTATTTTTGATGTGGTTGGAGATAAAAGTTGTACAAAATTTATAGATTTTTTTTTACATTTTTTTGCAAAGGGTTTGTTATCAGGCCACGGTAAATCAACTACGATTAAACCATTTACACCAACTTGTTTGCATTTTCTTAAAAATTTGTTCTCGTTATATTGATAAATCATATTATAATATCCCATCAAAATTATTGGTTTTGTATTTTTATTTTTTTTAAAATTTTTAACAATTTGAAATACATCTTTCATTTTAATGCCATTTTTAATTGCACGGTAAGACGAAGTTTGAATTTGGCCACCGTCAGCTATTGGAGTGTTATGCGGAAATCCCAATTCACATATGTCTGCATGTTTAGAAATAGATTTTAATATTTCTAATGATTTTTTCTTAGTATTATCTCCAGCTACAGTATATGTGAGTAAAGCTGGTCTTTTTTCTTTTTTAGATTTTTTAAATGCTATACTTATTGATGATTTAGTCATTGATTAGATTCCTAATCTTTCTTTTAAAATATCCCTGTCTTTTTGGGCATCTCCACATGAATTAACAATTATAACAGTATCTTTATTTAATTTTGGAGCTATTTTTATTGCCTCTGCAAATGCATGACTTGGCTCAAGACTAGGATTTAAATCTTCAAGTTGAGTTACAAGTTTGTATGCATCCAATGCATCTTCATCGGTTGCAAAAGTATATCTTGCTCTTTTTGTGTCCTTTAAAAAACAATGCATAGGACTGACCGATGGGTAGTCAAGTCCTGCAGAAATAGATTCAGTTTCGTTTATTTGGCCGTCAGAATTTTGACAAACATAAGCTGCTGCACCATGAAGAATACCTAGCTTTGCGCCCATGCTTAAAGGAGCTGCGTGCAATTTAGATTTTTTTGGGCCAGCAGCTTCTATACCAACAAACTCAAATTGTTTTTTGTTAAAATCCATAAATTCACTCCAAAGCCCGTAAGCTGACGAACCTCCTCCAACACAATTAAGCAGTTTAACTTTTTTTGGGAATTCTCCAAAGTTATCCAAAATTTGTTTTTTTAATTCTCGTGAAATTTGTGCTGTACTCCATCCGCATATTTTAACAAAAATATTTGCTCCCACTGTCGAACCAACTCCTAAATGTGTAGTGTCATTATTTGAAACCCAATACCGCATAACTTCTGAAACAGCATCAACTAACGTTTGGCTTCCGGTATAAACAGGAACTATCTCTGCACCATTTGCTCTCATAGCATCACAATTGGGTTTTTGTCTTAGAGTATCCTTGTAACCCATAAACACTTTTAGCTTTAAACCAAAATGCTTTGCTGCTATTGAAAACATTTTTCCATTGTATCCAGCACCAGTGTCAGTAACTAAATACTTTTTCCCCATTCGCTTACATAACATTGCTGCAGTAATTGCCCCATAAATTTTATGTGCACCCCCTCTAGCATCTGATACTACTTTAGCCCAAATTTGTGCTCCACCAAGGTGTTCAGTTAAATTTTCTAACTTAATAAAAGGAGTAGGTCCTTTATGAACCCAGTTAGTATAGTAATAGTCTCTCTCTTTAATAAAATTTTTATCATTTCTTAATTTTTCAAATAAAATAGTAATATCCTCTATGGGTTTTTTCAAAGTTTCAGGAATGAAATTTCCACCGAATTTTCCACCCCAAAAACCATTTTTATCATGTTGATCAATTAAAGGTATTCCTTTTTTAATTTTTTTCATAATCTTTCACTTTTTTTAAAAAATCTAAAATTTTTTTAGGTGATTTTTCCCCTGGATTATCTTCTAAACCAGAGGATATATCAATTTTTTTTGTAATACTCTGCGCAAGATTTAAATTATTAATATTAATTCCACCTGCTAAAAACCAGCTTTTTATTTCGATATTCTTTAAAAAATTCCAATCAAATGAAAAGCTTTTTTCCATACCAGAAGAATCAAATAAAAATTCATCAGCAATTCCAATATATTGTTTGTATAAATTAATATCTTCTTTTTTTTTAACCTTTATAGCTTGAATAATTTTTTTATTATAAATTAATTTGATTTCTTTTACTTCAGATGGACTAGCATCATAAATTTGAAAATAATCAAATTGATTTTTTATTTTTTCGATTAGAAATTTTTTAGGTTTAACTAAAATTGCCACTTTTTTTATTTTAGATGGAACCTTAGATGTAAGAATTTTTGCTTGTTCAATTGTTAAATTTCTCGGGGAAGGAGGGTAAAAAACGAATCCTAGGTACTGGCAACCACCACTTTTTAAAATTGTTTGAATAATATTTTCAGATTTTATGCCGCAAATTTTTAATTCTATTGGCATAATTTATATTTTTAGAGAATCAGATACTTTTTTTATATTTTTTTCAATATCACCCTTAATCAGACTTCTGCCCATAATTATTTTACTTGCACCATTTTTTATACTTTCTATGGGCGTACAAATTCGTTGTTGATCATTTTTATCATCGTTACTCATGCGAATACCAGGAGTAAAAATTGAAAGATTTGGTCCTATAATTTTTCTAACAATTTTTGCTTCCTTTCCTGAACATATCACTCCTACATCAGTTTGTTTTGCTAATTCTGCCAGTTTTTTAATTTGTTGCGAAATTGTACTATTATTTCCAATTGTTATTGAGTCGTTATCATTTAACGAAGTTAAAATTGTGACCATTAAAATATCTGGACAAGCTTCAATTTCACTAGCTGCTGTTTTAGCCCTATCAATCATAGATTTACCACCTTGGCCATGTAAAGTTAGAAAACCAAATTTAATATCGTTTAAAGCCTTGATCGCTTTATATACAGTTTCTGGAATATCTTTAAGTTTTAAATCTAACATTAAATTATTAATACCTATTTCGTTAAATTTTTTAATACCCATTTTTCCATGCGCATTGAAAAACTCCAATCCTAATTTAACAGTAAAAATTTTATGTTTAATTTTTTTTGCAATATTTAATGCTTCGTCTAGGTTTGAGGTATCTAAAGCAAGAATTATTTTATTCACAGATTTTAATTATTGTTAATATTTATCAGATATTTTGTTTTCAGTAAAATTTTTGTTTAAACGTTTAAAAAAATCTTTACTCATTTTCCATTTAATAGCTCTTTTTTCAGGTATTTGAACTGCTTGAGAATTTTTTGGATTCCTACCTATTCTTGCTTTTCTGTTTACAATTTTATAAGTACCAAAACCTCTAATTTCAATATTCTTACCTTCACAAAGCGAGTTTGTAATTTCGGATAAAATTATAATTAAAATTTTTTCTAAATCATTTCTAGTTATATTTGGATGAAGGTTGCAGAGTTTTTGCAACAGTTCAGATCTAACCATAAAATTATTATATAATTATTTTTTACTTTTTGTTTTTTTTTTTAAAAGCGGACCAAGAATATCACCTAGAATTCCACCGCTATCTTTAGATCCATATTTTTTAACAGCAATAGCAGCCTGGTTTTCTTCTAGTTTTTTGATGGATAAAGATACTTTCCTTTTTTCTTTGTCTAATTCAGTTATCATAGTGTCAAGCTTGTCCCCTTTAACAAATCTTGCTGGTCTTTGATTTTCTAAATCTTTTGCTAAATGATTTTTTTTAATAAAAATTGATAAGTTTTTCTTTCCAGCTTGAACATAAATACCATTTTGCGCTGAGTTACTTACAACAACAGTTACTATGTCAGATAATTTTTTATCCATGAAAAATTCAAAAGGGTCATTCGCAAGTTGTTTTATTCCCAATCTAATTTTTTCGTTTTGTTGGTCTATTTCTAAAATTTTGAATTTAATTTCTTGATTTTTTTTATAATTTTCTAGTTCAGATTCTTTTTCTGACCAGCTAATATCTTTGTAGTGGATCATTCCATCTAACTCTGTGTCTTTTATAGAAATAAATAAAGCATAATCAGTTATATTTTTTATTGTTCCTTCATATTCGTCGCCCACTTTTCGTTCTTTAGCGAATTTTATCCATGGATTAATTAGTGTTTTTTTATAGCTCAAAGAAAGTCTTCTTTTCTCAACATCCTTTTCTAGAAGTTCAACTTCTATCTGTTGAGATGTAGATAATACTTTTCCTGGGTGAATAATTTTTTTTGTCCAAGATAATTCAGATTGGTGAATTAACCCTTCTAATCCTTCTTCTAGTTTAGCAAAACATCCATAATCTTGCACTTTAGTAACTATAGCTGGATATTTTTTTCCTACTTCATATTTATTTATAATT
>MDSV01061737.1_pt1 | contig 17040 bp, 13 predicted proteins | sample 810851 | NCBI WGS metagenome assembly MDSV01 (sample SAMN05326640, study PRJNA326480) | marine metagenome | isolation source: seawater | place: Atlantic Ocean: North East | collected 2012 | reverse complement strand
GGGAAAAATTTAGGTTTCAATCTTCCTGTTATTACATTCGCATCTGTTACAGTTAAGGGGCCACCATTTCCATAAGAAGACGGACCAGGTAAAGCACTTGCACTTTCAGGACCAACTTGTAATCTGCCTAGCTTATAAGAAAGTATACTTCCACCACCTGCTGCTACAGTATTTATATTCATCATTGGAGAAGCTAACCTAACACCTGCAATTTGACTTCTATGAGTTCTTTCATAATTTCCTGAAAAATGACAAACATCTGTAGAAGTCCCACCCATATCAAATCCAATTATTTTATTTTCACCAATTTTTTTGCTTACCTCAACTGCTCCTACAACTCCGCCGGCCGGACCAGATAAAACAGCATCTTTCCCTCGGAATAAATCTTTAGATATCAAACCACCATTTGATTGCATAAATTTTAATTTATGTTTTAAATTTCCTGAAAAATTTTCAACTAATTTTTCGATGTATTTTTTTAAAATAGGAGTTAAATAGGCATCTAATACTGTTGTATCTCCTCTTTCTACAAATCTTATTTGAGGTGAAATTTCATGACTTGCAGAAACTTGTTTAAATCCTACCGAATTTGCCAGTTCTAATATTCTTTTTTCATGATTAATAAATTTATAACCGTGCATTAACAAAATAGCACAGGATGTGATTCCTTTTTTTAAACACTTCAATAATTCTCTCTTTAGAGAAGAGAGTTCAAGTCCAATTGTAATTTTCCCATCTGACAGAATTCTCTCATCAACACTTATTACTTTTTCGTAAAGCTGATCTGGTAGGTTTATTTTTCTCGCAAAGATATCTGGACGATTTTGATATCCTATTTTTAGTTGGTCTTCAAATCCTTTAGTAACAATTAAAACAGTTCTTTCACCTTTCCTTTCTAATAACGCATTAGTAGCTACAGTTGTACCTACTTTAATTTCAGAAATGCAAGAAGTTGGAATTTTTTTATTTGGTGGAATATTTAAAAATTTTTTTATAGAGTAAATAGTTGCATCATTGTATTTGCTAGGATTAATTGAAAGATGTTTAGATATTAGCAACTTTCCATTTGGATCTAACGCTATTGAATCTGTAAACGTCCCACCCCTATCTATCCAAAAACTCCACTTTGACATCAAATCCCCTTTTTTTAAAAATTTTAAATTTTTTGAATGACTAAATACATTTTATTTTTATAATACATAAAATAACATATGAAAGTTAAATTCAAATCAAGATGTCAATTTGGTCAACAATATCTAAATTAATTTCTAATATTTCTAAAAAAGGAGAACAACTAAGTAAAATTTTTCAAAAATTAAAAACACCTCCTGAAAAAACTGTTGGATTTACAATTGCAGTGATCGCACTTAGTGCAAAAATGGCTAAAGCTGACGGTATAGTAACAAATGAAGAAGTAAAAGCATTTAGACAAGTTTTTTATATACCCAAAAATGAAGAAAAGAATGCCTCTATGGTTTTTAATCTAGCAAGAAAAGATGTTGCCGGATTCGAAATTTATGCAAGTAAGGTTAACAAAATGCTATATCCCAATACTAAAATTTTAGAAGAATTATTAGAAGGATTACTACATATTGCAACATCAGATGGAATATATCATCCTGCAGAGAACCACTTTATAGAAACTGTAGCTAAAATCTTTAAAATTGATCAAAATAAATTAAATATTTTAAAATCAAGATATTTACCAAATGAAACTATTAATCCCTTTTTAATTCTTGGAGTTAATCCTAACTGGGATATGTCAATTATAAAGAAAAAGTGGCAGAAGTTAGTTCGTGAATGTCATCCAGACAAATACTTAACTAGGGGATTACCTTCAGAAGCTTCAGTTTTAGCAAACAATCGCCTTTTAAAAATTAACGAAGCTTGGGTAATGATAAAAAAAAATAATAAATAATATCATTAGAATTAATTTCAAATGAATTATATTAATTCTTTTTTTAATTAGAATAATTCTTTATATAGGAAAATTATGTACAAAAAAAATTCAGAAAATACCGAACTTCCTTCATGGAATTTATCAGATTTATATAAATCAACTAAATGTTCTGAAATAGGTTTAGATTTAAAAAAATTAGAAAAATTGACTAATGCTTTTAATAAAAAATATAAGGGGAAAATATATAAACTAAATGAAATAAAATTTTTTAACCTGTTAAAAAATCTAGAGATAATAGAAAAGTTGAGTGGTAGATTAATTTCTTTTGCTTATCTAAACTATTGTGAACAAGTAAATTGTGAGGAAAAAAATAAATTTCTATCAGACATACAAGAAAAACTTGTAAAGTATGAGTCTAAAATGCTTTTTTTATCTTTAGAAATAAACTCCCTTAGTGAAAAAAGATATAAGAAATTAACCTCGAAGAAAAGTGTAGTTTTTAAATATAAAACTTTTTTTAAACAAAATAGATTGTTTAAACCTTACCAACTTTCTGAAGGAATGGAAAATTTATTAAATGAATATAAATCATCTTCAAAATCTTCTTGGTGTAAATTATTTGATGAAACAATTTCTGAGTTAAGTATAACAATATCTAATAAGAAATATTCTTTTGAAGAAAGTTTAAATCTCCTTCAAAATACTAACTCAAGAATTAGAGCTATGGCTGGTATCAAGCTTTCAGAAATTTTAAAGGAAAAAATAAAGATATTCAGTAGAATTACCAATACCTTAGCTAAGGAAAAACAAATAGAAGATGAGAAAAGAAAATTTGATAATCCAGCAGCGTCTAGACATCTTGCTAATAACATAGATCCAAAAATAATTCAAAATCTTAGAGATACAGTAGTTGACTCTTATCAAAAAACTTCACACAGGTATTATAAGCTTAAGGCAAAAATTTTAAACAAAAAAAAATTAAAACTATGGGATAGAAATGCCCCTATTAGAGCAAGAAAAGAACATCTAATTGATTGGGATTATGCAAAAAATATTGTCTTGGAAGCCTATCATGATTTTGACCCTAAAATAGCAGAGATAGGTAAAGATTTTTTTGATAATAACTGGATACACGCTAAAACCACCCCTTCCAAAGCGTCGGGTGCTTTTAGCCATCCTACAGTTACAGATGTACATCCATACATTCTTTTAAATTATTTTGGAACTAGCAGAGACGTAATGACCCTAGCACATGAGCTAGGGCATGGAATACACCAAGTTCTTGCCTCTAAACAAGGCGAACTTTTATCTCAAACACCTCTAACTTTGGCTGAAACCGCATCAGTTTTTGGGGAAATGTTAACATTTGAAAGGCTACTAAATTCTGAAAAAAACATTACAAGAAGAAAATATTTATTAGCAGGAAAAATAGAAGATATTATTAATACAGTAATAAGACAAATCTCTTTTTATGACTTTGAAACACAAATACATGATAAAAGAAAAACGGGAGAGTTAACTTCCGAAGAGATTTCAGAAATCTGGATGAATACATCTAAAGAGAGTCTAGGTGATAGTTTTGATTTTGATTCTCAATACAAATATTTTTGGTCATATATTCCTCATTTCATTCACTCACCTTTCTATGTTTATGCTTATGCTTTTGGTGATGGAATGGTCAATGCATTATTTTCAAAATATAAAAGTAGTAATCTTGGTTTTGAGAAAAAATATATTAAACTTTTAGAAGCTGGTGGATCAAAAAGCTATAAAGAACTTCTTAAACCATTTAATTTAGACATTAAGAAAAAAAATTTTTGGATACAAAGTGTAAGTGTGATTGAAAATCTAATAGATGAATTAGAAAAGATAACATAAAAAATTATGCGGGTTCTTTTTGCGCTAATTCATACATTTTCTTTTGGAGTTTTTCAAATGCTCTAACTTCGATTTGACGAATTCTTTCCCTGCTAACATTGTATTCACTGCTTAACTCTTCTAATGTTAAAGGGTCATCAATTAATTTTCGTTTCGTTAGAATTTCACACTCTCTTTGATTAAGAGTTGTAAGTGCTGATTTTAATAAAACTCTTCTACTATCTAATTCCTGCTTATCAGCAAATTTAGCTGCATGATCAGAATCTTCATCTTCAATCCAATCCTGCCATTCCAAAGTACCTTCATTATTAGTATTTACTAAAACATTTAAAGAAGCATCTCCACCACCCATACGTCTGTTCATAGAAATAACTTCTTCCTGACTAACATTTAAATTGTCAGCGATATTTTTTACATTATCTGGATGAAGTTCTCCGTCTTCCATTATTCCAATTCTATTTTTTGCCTTTCTTAGGTTAAAGAAAAGTTTTTTTTGAGCACTTGTAGTGCCCATTTTGACTAAACTCCAGCTTCTTAGAATATATTCCTGAATGCTAGCTTTAATCCACCACATTGCGTAAGTAGCAAGCCGAAATCCTTTATCGGGATCAAATCTTTTGACTGCTTGCATTAAACCAACATTTGCTTCTGAAACAACTTCATTAATTGGTAGACCGTAACCTCGATAACCAAGTGCTATTTTTGCAGCTAATCTCAAATGAGATGTAACTAATCTATGTGCACTTTTCCTATCATCATGATCAACCCATGCTTTTGCTAGCATGAACTCTTCATCAGAACTAAGCATAGGAAATTTTTTTATCTCATTAAGATAGTCAGATAAACCACCTTCATTTAATGCTGGTAAATTATTTCTATTCATTGAAACCTCACTTATTCACGGAGATATATAGTTATTTTTGAAATAAATTCAATATATTTATTTGAATCAGTTTAAATTTGAAAATAATTCTTTTAATTTCTTAAAATCCAATGGTAAAGAAGTTTCAAAAGATTTATTTTCAGAGGTAATAGGATGAATAAAAGATAAATTCCTAGCATGTAGTGCTTGTCTTTTAAAATTGATATAGAAACTACCTAAAGCGTTGATTAGTTCATTATCTGTTTTTTTTCCAGATCTGTATGTTTGGTCGCCAACTATTCCATTATTAATTGAGTCCATATGAACTCTAATTTGGTGAGTTCTACCAGTTTCAAGCCAACATTCAACTAAAGATGCAGCTACTTTATTTTTAAATTTATAATAGTTTTTAATCTTAAATCTCGTTGTTGCATGCTTACCATTATTATCATTCCTAATAGCCATTTTTTTTCTATTTACAGGATGTCTACCAATTTTACCGCTTATTTTATAAATTTTATTTTCTTCTAGACAAAATGCTAAGTTTTTTTTTGAATAGTTGTAATTAATATTTGGACTCCCCCAAATCAAAGCTGTGTAAAGCCTTTTTGCCGAATGGTTTGAAAATTGATCCCTTAAACCTAGGTACGCTTGATCAGATTTAGCAACAACCAACAGTCCTGAGGTATCTTTATCTAATCTATGAACTATACCTGGCCTTAAATTTCCCCCCAATTCTGATAGTCGATCACAATGATACAATAATCCATTTACTAATGTTCCACTATTAATTCCAGAACCAGGATGAACTACTAATCCTGGTTTTTTATTGATTACAAGTAAATGTTCATCTTCAAAAATTATATCCAATTTCATTTTTTCTTTAACTAAAACTTGGTTGCTATTTAAATCCAAGTCTAAAATTAAAGTTTCGTCTTCTAATAATTTGTGATTTAGATCAATCGCTCTATTAGAAATAGTACTAAATATTAATCCCCTAGAAATTAAGTTTTTGACACGGGTTCGAGATATCCCTAAATCTTTAGGTATAGATTCTGTAATTATCTTTTCTAACCTGCCTATTTTTTTTTTAATTTTGACTTTGAAACTTTTTTTATTCTGTAAATTAGAGGAGGCCATGGAACAAAAACCTATAAATGGGGAAACTAATTCTCAGTTGAAATTAAATTTTCTTAAAACTCTTGTTCATATATTAACTATAGTGATGATTTTAGGTATGATTATTATAGTATTTATAATTTTTAAAGAGTTTTTTTTGGAACCAAAAATTAAAAATGAGAAAATCGATCTACCCAAATTAATTAAAATCCCCAAAAAATCAAAATTAGAATCAATTGATTTAAAAAATAATAATATTAGTATTGTCGTAACTTTAAATAATGGATCGCAACAATTAATATTATTAACTTTTGATGATGGTATAGAAACATCAAGAAAGTATATAAATATTAATAATACTAAATAAAAAAATTTAAGAAATTATTTTATGATAAAAAATGATATTTTTATTGATCAACTTAGAGAAACACTTTCAATTGTTGATGTTATTGGGAAAAAAGTAACTTGGGATAATAAAAAAACTAATATCAGTAATGGTATTTATTGGGCTTGTTGCCCCTTTCATAGTGAAAAAACTGCTTCATTTAAAGTAGATCAAAATCGAGGTTTTTATTACTGCTTTGGATGTCATGAAAAAGGTGACTCTATTACTTTTATAATGAAAAATGAAAATCTTGACTTTTTAACTGCTATTGAGAGGCTAGCAAATGAAATTGGTTTGAAATTACCTACTAATTTTGGAAATAATAAAAATGTCAGTAGGTCAAAATCGTATTCAACTATATTAGAAATTCAAGAATTAGCATCATTTTATTTTACTGATTGCTTAAAGCGAAATCCTTCTGCTAAAGCATCTTTATTTATAAAAAATCGGATTTCCTCTGAAGAAGTCCGTAATAATTTTAGATTAGGTTATGCTAGTGAAAAAAATAAAGATCTTTTTAATTTTCTTGTCAATAAGGGTTATGAAGAAGATATTATAATAAAAAGCGGGCTTTGTGCAAGAAATGATAAAGGAGATGTTTATGATAGATTTAGAGATCGTATAATTTTTCCAATTCATAACTTAACTAATAAGGTAGTAGGTTTTGGTGGCAGAGCTTTGAATTCCTCTACCACCGCAAAATATCTAAATTCGCCAGAAACAGAAGTTTTTCATAAGGGTAAGCTGTTATTCAATGAATATAATTGTCAAAAAAATTTAAAAAATAACAATTTAATAATTGTAGAAGGTTATATGGACGTAATAGCTCTAAGCAAGGTAGGTTTTAAAAATTGTGTGGCACCATTAGGAACAGCTGTTACTATTGATCAATTAAATAAGATTTGGCGTATCTCAAAATCCCCTATTTTTGCATTTGATGGAGATATTTCTGGAGTTAAAGCACTTGACCGTTTAATTTATTTGGTTCTTCCATACATTTCATCTGAAAAAACAATTCAAGCATGTATTTTACCAAATAATAATGACCCTGATGATTTAATTTCAAAATTTGGCAAACAGTCAATTATAGAATTAATTAATAAGTCCAAATCTCTCCTGCAAATTTTGTGGGATAATGTTACAAAAAATATTGACATCACAACACCCGAGAAACGTGTTCAACTAGAAAATAAATTAAACTTTATTATTAATCAAATACAAGAAAGAAATTTACGTCACCATTATTCTCAAGCGTTTAATCGGTTAAAATTAGAACTATTTGGTTTTTTTGAAAAAAAAATAAACAATTCAATTAATTATGCAAATAAATCAGAAACTAAAAAATATGATAACAAATCCAAAATTTATAAAAACAGCTTATTACCAAACTCAAAAACAAAAAATTCATTAATTGCTAGTACTGATGAACCCAATATAGTAGAGTCTAGATTACAAGAAACAGCTATTGTCCTTTTTCTAATAAATCATCCTAATTTTATTACAAAATACGCTAATAAATTAAATGAAATTTATTTTACTAATAAAGATGTAGAAAATATTTTTAAATTTTTAATAGATTTAAATTCAAACAACCTTTGTAAAAAGAAAGAGCTTATAGAAAAATTGAATGACAATTTTGGTCAAGATATCTATAAAAAACTCAATTCTACAGGACCGATAAAAATTAATCCCCTATTAAATAAAGAAATTTCAAGTGATGAAGCAGAAATTGGTCTGAATGATGTCCTCAATAGAAAAATAGCACGTCAATATATAGATCAAGAGTTAAATGAAGCTAGAGAAAATATATTCAAAAACGAAGATGAAACTCTAACTTGGAGGATAGACCAGGCTAATAAATTCTTCAATAAAGCAGTAAGTGGAAAAAATAATAAAGAATCTGACGAACAAAATAAATTTGTTGATGATTTAAAGTCTATCAATGATTTGATTAAAGATAAAATCTGGATTAAAAAAAACTACTAAAAACGAATCAGAAAATTGTAAGTGATTCTTTTTTTTAACATTTTAGGTGGTTACTTAATGCAAAATGAACAAGAAAAATCAAAAAATCAGAAAGAAGAAGATTCTAGCGTTCCACTGTTAGATTTAAATCAAAGTTCTATAAAAAAACTTCTTTCTCGAGCAAAATCAAAAGGTTATCTTACTTATTCTGAATTGAATGAAACTATGCCACCTGGTGAAATGAGTTCTGAACAAATAGAAGACATAATGACTTCACTTTCAGAGATGGGTATAACATTAATTGATAGTGAAGAAGAACAAGATGATCCCCAAGATAAGCAAGAGAAACTAGTTTCAGAAGAACCCGAAGAATCAAAAGAATTAGTGGTAACTTCTTCAGCTTCAGACAATTTAGATAGAACTGATGACCCTGTTAGAATGTATCTCAGAGAAATGGGTTCCGTTGAACTTTTATCTAGAGAAGGTGAAATTGCTATTGCTAAAAGAATTGAGGCTGGAAGAAATACATATATTAGCGGTTTGTGTGAAAGTCCTCTTACATTTCAAGCAATTACTATATGGCGTGAAGAACTTTTAGAAGAAGAAATAATGTTACGAGACGTGATAGATCTTGATGCAACTTTTGGAAGCTCTACTGAAGAGGAATTAAGTGAAGAATCTAAAATAGAAGGTTTTGAGAATCATAAATCAGTGTCTGATGAAAAAGATAGTAATTTAAAAGATAACTTATCTGAAAATATTAATAAAATAAAAGAAATAAAAACACCAAATGAAGATGAAGAGCTTTCAGAATCTTTAGAAGACGATGAAAATGAGGATTTTGAGGAGGATCAAGCAAACGTTTCATTAGCTGCCATGGAAACCTCGTTAAAACCAAAAATTTTAAAAATTCTAAAGAAAATCGCAGATGCCTACTCTAAACTCTCTTCTCTTCAAAAAAATAGAATGCTTGCTGCATTAAAAGAAAAAAAAGCATTCTCAAAAAATGACGAAAAAAAATACCAAAATTTGCGAAATGATATAGTAGAATTAGTTAATTCATTACATTTGCATAATAACAGAATCGAAGCATTAATAGATCAATTATATGGAATAAACAGGAAAATTATGGGGCTTGATGGAGCATTGGTAAAGATGGCTGATAATTCCAGAATAAATCGAAAAGAATTTATAGAAACCTATAAAGGTTCAGAACTTGATCCAGCATGGCTTGAAAAAGTTTCTAATTTTAAATCAAGAGGTTGGGATACTTTTGTTGAAAATTTTAGTGATAAAATTGATGAAATCAGAAATGAAATTGCTGAAATTGGTCAATATATTGGAATAGACATAAGCGAATTTAGAAGAATAGTTCAACAAGTACAAAAAGGTGAAAAAGAAGCTAGATCAGCAAAAAAGGAAATGGTTGAAGCTAATTTGAGGTTAGTAATTTCAATAGCAAAAAAATATACTAATAGAGGTCTACAATTTCTTGATTTAATACAGGAAGGAAACATAGGATTAATGAAAGCTGTCGATAAATTTGAATATCGAAGGGGTTATAAATTTTCTACATATGCTACTTGGTGGATACGACAAGCAATAACTAGATCTATTGCTGATCAAGCTAGAACAATTAGAATTCCTGTTCATATGATAGAAACTATAAATAAGCTTGTTCGAACAGGAAGACAAATGCTTCATGAGATTGGTAGAGAACCTACACCAGAAGAGTTATCCTCTAAACTTCAAATGCCTTTAGAAAAGGTAAGAAAGGTAATGAAAATTGCAAAAGAACCAATAAGTCTAGAGACACCTATTGGGGATGAAGAAGATAGCCAACTGGGAGATTTTATTGAGGATAAAAATGCTGTTTTACCATTAGAAAATGCTATACAAGGAAACTTAAAAGAAACTACAACTCGTGTACTTTCTAGCTTAACTCCTAGGGAAGAAAGAGTTCTTAGGATGAGATTTGGTATTGGAGTAAATACTGATCATACGCTAGAAGAAGTGGGGCAACAATTCAGTGTCACCAGAGAGCGGATTAGACAAATAGAAGCTAAAGCATTAAGAAAACTCAAACATCCGAGTCGTTCAAGAAAATTACGGAGTTTTCTTGATACATGATACGACAATAGGAGAAAATCATGAGATGTCCATTTTGTGGAAATACTGATACTCAAGTTAAAGATAGTAGACCAGCAGAAGACAATGTATCCATAAGAAGAAGAAGATCTTGTCCCGCATGTGCGGGAAGATTTACAACTTATGAAAGGGTACAACTTAGAGATTTAGTTGTATTAAAAAAAGATAATAGAAGAGAAATATTTGATAGAGATAAATTAGAAAGATCAGTAAGAATTGCATTGCAAAAAAGACCTATTGAAATAGATAGGATAGAGCAAATGGTTACTGGCATTGTTAGAAGATTGGAAAGTTTAGGTGAAACAGACATTCCATCTGAGAAAGTTGGGGAGATTGTTATGGAGACATTAGCAAGAATAGATACAGTTGCTTATGTAAGATTTGCATCTGTATATAAAAACTTTCAAGCAGCTGATGATTTTGAAGAATTTGTGTCTGAGTTAAGACCAGATACAAAATAAATATTTTTATTGATGGAAAATCTAGAAATAAATGCAAAAAAAGATTATAGATATCTCAAGACTGCTATTTCACTAGGTTACAGAAGTATAGGACATACATGGCCTAATCCATCTGTAGGCTGTGTGATAGTTAAAAATAATCATATAGTTGGAACAGGCAGTACTGCATTTAGAGGAAGACCACATGCAGAGAAAATAGCATTAGATCAGGCTAAATCAGAAGCTTTTAATTCCACTGTTTATGTTACTTTAGAACCATGCTCTCACTTTGGGAAAACAGATCCTTGTACAACAGAACTTATTAAAGCAAAAGTTAGTAGAGTAGTTTGCCCATTAAAAGATCCAGACCCTAGAGTAAATGGCAAAGGTTTTGAAATTCTTCGAAAACATGGAATAATAGTAGATAACTCTCCTATATTGTTTCGGGAAATTAAGGACTTAAACCAGGGTTTTATTAAATCAATAGAAGAAAAAAGACCCTACATAGCATTGAAATTAGCTATGAGTTTAAATGGTAAAATAGCAACCCAGACAAATAAAAGTAACTGGATTTCTGGAGAGAGATCACGAAATTTTGTTCAACTTTTAAGATCACAATATGATGCCATAATTATTGGGACAGGAACAGCTTTTTGGGATAATCCTAGACTCAATCTACGTGATCAATTTTTAGATCTTCCTCAACCTGTTAAGATTATAATTGATAAAGATTTAAAATTATCAAATGATTTAGATCTTACCAAATCAAAAAATGATGAGCAATTATTTTTTGTTCATGATTTAAATTTAGAGAAAGATAAAATTAAATCTATGGAATTTAAAGGAATAAAAACTATAGGTGTTTCTACTCTAAAAAATGGTTATTTAAATTTGAATGAAATGTTCCAAAAACTTTCAAAATTAGGTCTAACTAGAATTTTAGTAGAGGGTGGTGGAAAACTTGCAACTTCTCTTATAGAATTCAAATTAGTAGACAAACTAATATTATTTACTGCAGGTATTATTTTAGACAAGAATGCGATTGATGGTTTTCAATCATCAATATCTAATATTATTAATTTAGATAGTTATAATCGATACAGTCTTGAAAAATCTTTAATAATTGGAAACGATATTGTTAATTTTTGGGATATAAATAATTATTCATAATTAATTTAACAACATTTGAAATTTGATGGATTAAATATACTAAAAAATGTTTGAAATTTTATAAAATAAATATTAGTAAGGAGCCTTAGTTAAATTCTCTGGAAATATCCCTTATTAATTCAATTTAATTTCAAATAGATCAAAAACATGTTTACTGGTTTAATAACAGATGTTGGAAAGTTAGTTAGTATTAATAGATCCGAAATCTTTAATGCAAGAATAAGTTGCAACTATAATTATGAAGATACTTCAGAAGGTGCTTCTATATGCCATGATGGAATATGTTTAACAATATTTAATAAAATTAAAGAAAAAGATGGCTTTTCTTATGAAGTAGAAGTTTCTAATGAGACAATCTCAAAATCAAATATTATAGAACCTAACATATCATGGGAAATTGGGAAAAAAATTAATCTAGAAAAATCACTAAAAATTGGTGATGAATTAGGTGGCCATATAGTCACAGGTCACGTTGATGGAGTAGCAAAACTAATTAAGTCAGAAAAAATAGATAAAAGTGATAGACTTACTTTTGAGTGCCCCGAAAAATTGATTAAATTTATTGCTGTTAAAGGATCAGTTGCTTTAAATGGAACTTCTTTAACCGTAAATGACGTATATAAAAATCTATTCATGGTTAATATTATTCCTCATACAAAATTAGTCACAACTTGGAATTACAGTAAACCTGGGGATATTTTCAATTTAGAAATAGACTTATTAGCTCGGTATCTAGATCGATTACAAGCAGTAAGGAGCGAGCTAAAATGATTATCAATAATAAAGAAAAGGTTATTCCAAAACATCAGCATAATAAACCAATCGCAGAAATTAACGAGATTATTGAAGAAGCTAGAAATGGTAGAATGTTTATTCTAGCTGATGATGAAGATAGAGAAAATGAGGGAGACCTTATAATTCCCGCACAAATGGCAACGCCTGAAGCAATAAATTTTATGGCCACCCATGGTAGGGGCTTAATATGTTTATCTTTAACTAAAGAACGCATAGAAACTTTAAAACTTCCATTAATGTCAGCTTCCAATTCATCAAGACATGAAACTGCTTTTACAGTTTCTATCGAAGCTAAAGAAGGTGTAACTACAGGCATATCCGCACATGACAGAGCTTTAACTATTTCAACAGCAATTAATCCATTATCACAGCCAAGTGACATAGCTACACCTGGTCATGTATTCCCCTTAAAAGCTAAAGAAGGTGGAGTTCTTATCCGAGCTGGACATACAGAAGCTGCAATTGATATATCAAGATTAGCTGGTTTAAATCCGTCAGCAGTAATTTGTGAAATTATGAATGAAGATGGAACAATGGCTAGAATGCCTGATTTAATTTCATTTGCAAAAATACATAATTTAAAACTGGGGACTATTTCAGATCTAATCGCTTACAGAAGAAGATATGATAATTTAGTTAAAGAAATTAAAAGCCAAAAAGTAAATTCTATTTTTGGAGGGGACTGGCAATTAAAAACTTTTATTGATGAGATAAGTAACTCCATACATCACACGATTTCAAAAGGGGATATTCGAACTGAAGAAGGAATACTTGTAAGAATGCATGTTACAAATACATTTCAAGATCTGCTAGGAATAGAACCAAAACGACAAAATCAAATAAGTGATTCTATGCGTCAAATAAGTGAAGAAGGTAAAGGTGTACTTGTCCTACTAAATTTTAATAATCAGTCAAATAATAAAGATGACAAAAATTCTAACACTATACGTAGATATGGTATTGGAGCTCAAATTTTAAAAGCTTTAGGAGTAAATAATATTAAATTATTAACTAATTCTGGTACTCCAAAACTAATCGGATTAGAAGGTTATGGGCTAAGGATATTGAAAACTGTACCTATTAAAAACTTTTCCTAAGATGTGAAACAGTATGATCAAAAAAGTAGAAACTTTTAAACTTAAATATGATACTAAAATTGCAATTGTTGCTTCGCCTTATTATAGGTCAATTTATGATAATCTATTAAAAGGCTCATTTGCTGAATTATCACTCCACAATTTTAAAACTGAAATACTTAATGTTGAAGGTGCTTTAGAAATACCAACTGCCATTAATCTTGTTAAAAGAGATTTTGAGGGCTTTATTGCATTAGGTTGTGTAATAAGAGGAGAAACAAACCATTATGATATTGTTGCAGAAAATAGTGCTCAAGCACTTTCAAAATTAGGCTTGGATGGTATTTGTATTGGCAATGGGATTCTTACAGTGGATAACCTCGAACAAGCAGTTGAAAGATCTGATCCAAAATTAAAAAATAAAGGAAAAGATGCCGCTAAAGCATTAATTTCTTTGCTTTTAATTAAACAAAATTACAATAATAATAGATAAGCTTTTGATTCATATTTAAACTTTAGAAAGTTCAAAAATTAAAAAGTCTCAAAAAATTAAAGAAAAAAGTGTTTCTAGGTTATATGCTGTTCAGGCACTTTTTCAAATGGAAGTAAATAATAATTCCATTGAAAAAGTAGTATTAGAGTTTAAAAATCATAGAGAAAAAGAAAATCAAGATACTAATTATTATTCTAAAGCTGACTTAATTTTTTTTAAAAAAATAATTGAAACAACAGTAAAACATAAAAAAATCATAGATACGAATATAATAAAATCAATTAAGGAAGATTGGTCTATGGATAGAATTGACCCAACTTTAAGAGCTATTTTCAGGGCAGCAGCAGCTGAGTTTTTAATTAGAACACCTCCAAAAGTTGTAATAAATGAATTTCTAGAAATTTCTAAATCTTTTTTTCCTAATGGTAAAGAATGTAAATTAGCTAATGGAGTTTTAGATAATCTTGCTACTAAAATTTTATCAATCTAATTGCATGGATGAACGATTTTGATTATTTCAATGTATAATTTTATAAAATATTTGATTATTCATGCTTATTAAACTTATTGTTTTTTGGAAAACCTTTAGGAGCAGTTTTACCTGATTGAGCTCTTTTACCTATCCAATTTTCAAAATTGTTTTCAAACTTTTTCCTACCAGATTTATCAAACCAAACAAGGCCAATTTCAGATTCAAAAGTAGTAACATCGGAAAGGTAGGCTTCTTTGAATTTTTGCAACCTCACACCCTTACCTCTATTAAGTTCTGGTAATTCATTAATTTTAAAAATTAAAAGTTTTCGATTTGTTCCAATTGTAGCAATTGAATCCCCTATAATATTTTTCAAACAATTAGCCCAAATTCCAGTTTTTAAATTAATTATTTTTTTCCCAGATCTTGTTTGTGCTAACATATCTTCATGTTTAATTATAAAACCATCACCAACATTAGATGTTACAATTGAACTTAAATTTGGATTAAAAACTAACACATTAATTATTTCTGTCTGATTTGGTAAATCAGTTAGCAATCTTATTGGCTCTCCATTAGTTCTTCCACTTGGTAGTAAATTCACTTGTAGGGTGTAGATATGACCATTACCTCCAAAAATAAGAATTTTGTCCGAAGTTTTTGCTCTAATTAAGAAACGTTCTTTATCTCCTTCTCGATATTTTATTTCTTCAGTGTTAATTAATTTTCCTTTTACAAATTTTATCCACCCTAGCTCTGAAACTATAACTTTAACTTCTTCCTCCTCGATAAATTCAGGAATTTCTAGATTTTCTATTATTCCTTTTTCTTCAATTGTTGTTTTTCGATTAAAAAAAGTGGTTTTTGAACATAATTTAAGTTTTAGCAACTCAAACTCTTTAGATAATTTTTGCCATTGGCTGTCTTCATCTTCTAAAAGGATTTCTAAACTAAGACGCTCTTTTAAAAGTCTATCTCTTTCCTCTTCAAGTTGCATTTGCTCAAGTTTTCTTAAAGATCTTAGTCTCATATTTAGAATTGCTTCTGCTTGTAATTCAGAGAGATCAAATTCTTTTTGAAGATCAGACTTTGGATTGTCACGGAACCGAATTATGCTTATGACTTTATCAATGTTTAGATATGTTACTATAAAACCTTCTAGTAGATGCAATCTAGAATCTATATTTTGTAATCTAAATTTTGATCTACGAATTAAAATATTCCTGCAATGACTAATATAGTTTTTTAATAAATCTTTTAATCCTAAAACTCTTGGTAGTTTGCCATCTAGTAAAACATTCATATTTAAAGAAAATCTAGATTCTAGATCAGTTTTTTTGAATAAATGTTCCATAAGTATATCTGGAGGAATATTCTTTGATTTAGGTTCAAGTACCAACCTTATATCTTCAGCACTTTCATCCCTCAAATCTGACAAAAGGCTTAATTTTTTGTCATTAATTAATTCAGCTAATTTTTCTACTAACTTTGATTTTTGAATTCCATAAGGTATCTCAGTAATTACTATTTGCCATCTCCCCCTTGATAAAAATTCTTGATTAAATTTAGCTCGGATTCTAAAACTTCCTTTCCCTGAAATATAATTTTCTAATATTGTACTTTTGGAATCGACTAATATACCTCCAGTAGGAAAATCAGGACCTTTTACTATATCAATAAGAGCTTCATTATCTAATTTTGAATTTTGTATTAGTTTTATTGAAGCATCTAATAGCTCTATTATATTGTGTGGTGGAATACTAGTAGCCATCCCAACCGCAATTCCATAAGCACCATTTGATAGAAGTTGGGGAAAGAATGCGGGCAAAAATTCTGGTTCTTTTTCTGATCCATCATAATTATCTTTAAAATCAACAGCTGATTCATCAAGACCATCTAACATTATCATTGAAATTTCACTTAATCGAGCTTCAGTATATCGCTGCGCAGCGGCATTATCACCATCAATATTTCCAAAGTTACCTTGGCCTTCTATAAGTGGGTACCTGGTTGTAAATGTTTGAGCCATTCTTACTAATGAGTCATATATAGCTTTATCTCCATGTGGATGGAAATTACCCATAACTTCACCAACAATTTTAGCACATTTTCTAAATGAACCCGTTGGAACTAATTTTAACTGCCTCATCGCATATAGTATTCTACGGTGTACTGGCTTTAACCCATCTCTACTATCAGGTAATGCTCTGTCAGTGATAGTAGAAAGAGCATATTCTAGATATCTTTGACCAAGTGCAATATCTAGATTTTCATGTAATATTATTTCTTTATTTGAATTTTTTTTATTAGTCATAAATAATCCACCAAATATGTACT
>MDSV01128727.1_pt1 | contig 17043 bp, 19 predicted proteins | sample 810851 | NCBI WGS metagenome assembly MDSV01 (sample SAMN05326640, study PRJNA326480) | marine metagenome | isolation source: seawater | place: Atlantic Ocean: North East | collected 2012 | reverse complement strand
TTTATTGGACAAATTTAAAGATGATAGATTAGTAACTTTTGGTTATAGTTTAATATATAATGAGGCTCCAGAAATTTTACCAAAAGATATTTATAAAAAAATAAAAAGAAGAATAGCATCTAGAATTTTAAGCACTAATAAAGAAAAATGGTGGACTGTTTCAGCTTTTTATTCAGAATGTGATGAAATTAGAGAAAATGAAGACAAAATGTTTTCATTTAAAACAGTTGATGAAAAATTAAAGTTTTTGGATGGAATTAATGACTATGTGATGAATTTGGAACAAAAATATTCAGATGCATAATTTAATAAATTTAAAAAAGTTTTTTTTGACCATTGAAAAAACACGTGAATCAATTATATAAATGAAATGCTTATAGACTTTAATGACGAAGATTTTGATAATAAAATCAAAAATGAAGATGTGTCTGTAATCCAGTTTAGTGCTGCATGGTGTGGACCTTGCAAAGCTCTTAAACCTGTCATGGATAAATTAGCAACTGATTATAAAGATAAAGCTAGTTTTTATTATGCAGACATCGAGGACGGCGGAATTAACACAGGTAGTGCAGCAGGAATTAGAGGCGTACCAACTGTAATTATTTATAAAAAAGGTGTTGAAGTAGATAGAAAAGTTGGAGGAGTCCCAGAAAGTACCATGAAAGAGTTTTTAGAAAAAAATATCTAATTAAAATTTAATACTTCAGCGGCCCCATACAAAGATCCTGTGACAAGTAAAAGATCACCTTCTTTCAAATTTATTGACTTTATAGCCAGTTCGATACTTGGCTGATATTGAACATTTGGTACACTTTTAAATTTTTCTTTTAAATCTTTACCACTTATAGAGTTTGGCTGAGTTTTTAAGTCTATAGTGGTTATTGATGAAATATCTTTAAAATAACTAATATATTTTTCATGTTCTTTGTTTGCCATCATTGAAATAATAACATGTTTGTTACAATTCAAGCTTTGAAGATATTCATTTAATTCTCTTGCTCCATCTTCATTATGACTTCCATCAACTATTAATCTATTATTTTTAACTAGATCTTTTAATTTACCAGATTTAATTTCCTGAAGTCTTGCTAAGCTAGATATTTTTGAAATTCCTTTCTGAATATATTCATCCTTAATACTTAGATTTAAGGTTCTTAAAGTTGCAATTGCTGTTGATATATTTTCTAATTGGAATTGTCCAAGAATATTAGGCATAGGAAGTTTAAGTCCACCTAATTTATCTTCGTAATAAAAAAAATTATTTTCACTAGCTGAATAATTAAAATCATCATTGAAAAATACTTTATTAGATGGATTTTGAGAGATTGTTTTTTTAATACAATCCATCGTCGTTTTAATGCCTTGTTTAGCTACAATAATGTTAGAATTTAATAGTGTCGATGTTTTTTCAAATATAATTTTTTCAATTGTTTGTTCATTTTTTTTAAGCCAATCTGTATGGTCAATAGAACATGAGCACACAACACTAGCTAAGTTTTCTTTTAATATATTAGTTGCATCAAATCGGTGAAATAAACCAGCCTCTATAAGATTGATATTTTTTGGATATTGAGCAGCTTTGTAAAAATAAGAAGCTGTTAATATTTCAAAAAATGTAATGGGTTTATTATCATTGATATTTTCCACTTCCTCAAATAATTCGCTTAACTCATCATCACTTAATTCTTTATTATTAAAAATAAATCGTTCGTTGATTTTTAGAACATGGGGACTAGTGTAAACATTACAATTAAAATTAGCTTCTTTTAGAATAGAAAAGATTGCATTAATTGTGCTATTCTTACCATTGGTGCCAACTACAGATATTGCTTTAATCTTGTCTTGAGGATTACCTAATTTTTTACAAAGTCTTTTAATACGATTGAGTGAGAGATCAATTTCTTTAGGATGCAATTTCTGAAAGCGGCTGAGTATTTTCTGTAATTTCATTTTCTTCTGTGCTTATAGCAGAATTTTTCTTTAACAATATCGATAATAAAGTTCCTATTTTTTCAGAAAGATCTTTTCTTTCAATGATTAAGTCTACAAATCCAGTTTTCTCAACGTATTCACTTTTTTGGAATCCCTCAGGCAATTCTTCTTTTACAGTTCCCTGAATAACTCTTGCGCCGGCAAATGCAATTAAAGCACCAGGCTCAGCAATATGAACATCACCTAACATAGCATATGAAGCAGTTATTCCACCAGCTGTTGGATCAGTTATACACACCAAATATGGAAGGTTATTATTTTTAAGTTCATTTATTGCAATAGTTGTTCTAGTCATTTGAGACAGAGAAATCAAACTTTCCATCATCCGCATCCCCCCACCTGCGCTAATACATAAAAAGGGAGTTTTATTTTCAATTGCATATTGAATTCCATATAAGAAAGCTTCACCTTCGGCTGCTGCCATAGAAGCACCTAAAAAATTAAAATCAGATGCTACAGCAGTTATTTTAATGTTGTTTATTTTTCCACTGACAACCATCATACCACAGTCCATTCCAGTTTTTTTTCTAGCACTCTTTAATCTATCTTTGTAAGATTTAGTATCAGTCCAATTTAAAGGGTCATCTTTTGGGATAGGGGTTTTAAAAATATCATAATTATTTTTTCCAAATAAAATATCAAACCTTTGTGATGGTTTTATTCGATGGTGTTTGTTGCAATCAGGGCATACCCATAAATTTGTTTCTAAATCTTTTTTTAAAATTGGCCCCCTACAACATGATGTCCAGTCACTATTTGCTATATCTTCTTTAGAAGCTCTTTTATGAATAGCAGACTTTATTTTTTCTCCTGCTTTAATTATTTTTGTTATCCAATTCATTTAATTTTATTTTTTAATCTTTTAACTACATTAGTAACATTTATGACAGTATTTTGTCTTTTTTTTAAAGAGTTAGTTATTTCCTTACAAATTTCACTTCCTACCACCAATCCATCAGCATTTCTGAGAGATTTTATTGTTTTTTGAGTAATACCGAATCCAATTACAACATTTTTAATCCTATTTTGATTTTTAATTTTTTTATATTCTTTTAGAATTTTTTTTGAAGAGACCTTGAGTTTCCCTCCTGTTGTTGAAAGCATGCTTATGTAATAAATCATATCGTGCGAGTCTTTTACGATTTGTTTTAATCTTTTTTTTGAAGTAGTAGGTGAAATAAGTTGAACAAAATTTATATTTTTTTTTTTACACTTAGACGCAAAATTTTTATTTTCTGGGTAAGGAAGATCTACAACAATTAATCCATCAACTTTTGATTTTTTACATTTCTCGATAAATTTATTTTCTTTATATTGATAAATCATATTATAATAACCCATTAAAATAACTGGTTTGTTTTTATTTACTTTTTTGAACTGATTAACGATTGAAAAAACATCATTAATTTTTATTCCATTTTTAATTGCTCTATATGCACTGGTTTGAATTTGTCCACCATCTGCAATAGGTGTATTGTGTGGAAATCCTAATTCACATATATCTGCATATTGTGAAATAGATTTTAAAATTTCTAATGATTTTTTTTTTGTATTATCACCTGCCACAGTGTAAGTGAGAAGTGCTGGTCTATTTTCTTTTTTGGCATTTTTAAATGATTGACTAATCAAAGAATTTTTCATTAATATTTCCCTAGTTTCTGCTTAATAATATCCCTATCTTTTTTGGCATCCCCACATGAATTAACTATAATAATTGTATTTTTACTTAATTTTGGTGAAATCTTAATTGCCTCAGCAAATGCATGACTCGGTTCTAAACTTGGATTGAGATTTTCAAATGTAGTTACCATTTTATATGCATTCAAAGCATCCTCATCAGTAGCAAAAGTATATCTTGCTCTTTTGCTATCTTTTAAAAAACAATGAATTGGACTAACACCTGGATAATCCAATCCAGCACTAATTGATTCTGTCTCTTGAATTTGACCTTCATTATTTTGACAAACATATGAAGCTGCTCCATGCAAAATCCCAATTTTAGCATTTCTACTTAAAGGTGCAGCGTGTAATTTTGATTTTTTTGGACCACCAGCCTCAACACCTATCAATTCAACTTGTTTTTTATTGAAGTCAATAAACTCACTCCAAAAACCATAAGCCGAGCTTCCACCTCCAACACAATTAATAAGTTTTATTTTTTTTGGAATTTTTTTAAATTCATTTCTTAATTGTAATTTGAGTTCTCTTGAAATTTGTGCGGTACTCCATCCACAAATTTTAACAAAAATATTTGGACCAACAGTAGAACCCACGCACATATGCGTATTATCACAATTTGAAACCCAGTATCTCATACATTCACTTACAGCATCAACCAATGTTTGACTGCCAGAATAGACAGGAACAATTTCAGCACCATTTTTTCTCATCGCATCACAATTAGGTTTTTGTCTTTTTATATCTTTGGCTCCCATAAAAATTTTACATTTTAAACCAAATTTTTTTGCTGCCATGCTAAGCATTTTCCCCGCATATCCGGCACCAGTGTCACCAACTATATATTTTTTGCCCATTGCCTTACAAATTAGAGCATGAACTGTTGCATTGTATATTTTGTGAGCTCCTCCATTAGCTTCAGAAACTACTTTTGCCCAAATTTGAGCACCACCTAAATAATTAGACAAGTTTTCTAATTTAACAAATGATGTCGGGGATCCTACGTAATTTTTAAAATAAAAGTCTCTTTTTTTTATAAATTTTTTATCATTTCTAAGTTTTTCGAACTCTCTTGTTAAATCTTCAACTGGCTTTTTTAAAGTTTCAGGAATAAAACTTCCCCCAAATTTACCTCCCCAAAATCCAGATTTATTGTGTTGATCAATTAGAGGAATATTTTTTTTTATTTTCATTATTTAAATTTTTAATTTTATTTAAGAAAATTTCTATTTTGGAAATATCTTTTAATCCAGAAGTTTCTAATCCGCCAGATATATCTATAATATCTGCTATTTTTAAATAATTTTCAAGATTATCATTAATTTGAATATTGCCAGCTAACATAACCTTTTTATTAAATTTTATATTTTTAATCAATGAATGTTCAAATGACATACTTTTTTCATAACCTTTACTATCAAACAAGTAAATATCTGAAACATCTTTATAAAACTTATATTTTTGAATGTCTTGTGAGTCGTGAACAGTAAAAGCTGTTATAATTTTTTTTTTAAATTTATTTTTAATAACCTTGATTTCATCAGGACTACAATCGTAGAGTTGATAATAATCAAAATTTAAATCTTTAATTTCTTGTAAAATTTTTTCATCTGGTTTGACTAGAACTGCTACAAATTTTGAATTTTTTTTATCAACACTGGTTAATTTTTTTAATAAATCAATTTCTACAAATCTGTGGCTTTTTTTATAATTACAAATAAATCCTATAAATTCTGGTGGATAGGAATGATTAATAATATAATTTAATGTATTTAGATCAGAAATCCCACAAATTTTACTCTTCATAACCATTAGTTCAAATGGTCAATTAATCTTTGAATATTCTTTTTTATATTTCCTTTAGTGATTGGCCTTCCTATTACTAACCAATCAGTTCCATTTTTGTAAGCTTGTTTTGGTGATAAAACTCTTTTTTGGTCATCGAACTTTGTCTCAAATCTTATACCTGGTGTAATTATCTCCTTTTTAAATACTTTTTTGACAATGTTTACTTCCTGCGCACTACAAACTACTCCATCTAATTTTGCTTTTGAGGCTAATTTAGCTTGATTTAAAACTATTTTTTTAACATCTTTATTAAATCCAATTTCTTTTAATGCTTTGTTATTAAGTGATGTGAGAATAGTGACACCTATAATTTTAGTTTTACCAGCAACTTTTTTTGCAGCTTTTAATGCTTCAAGACCTGAATTAATATGAATTGTTAAATAATTAAATTTCAAATCTTTGACAGCTTTTATTGCTGAGGCGCAAGTGTTAGGAATATCTGAGTATTTGTAATCACCAAATGTTATTTTGTTTTTTAACTTAGATACAAAGTTTCTTCCATTTTTAGAATTTAGGAACTCCAAGCCAAATTTATAACCAACTATTACTTTGTTGTTTTGAGTTTTTTTTATTATTTCTTTTACTTTTGAAATATTAGAGCTATCGCAAGCAACAAATATTTTATTCTTTTTCATTATTTAATTTTTTAAACAACTCTTTAGCCATTTTGAAGTTAATTGTTTTTTTTTCTTGAGTATGAACTTTTTCACCTGATTTAGGATTTCGAGAAATTCTTGCCTTTTGGATATTTGTATAAAAAACCCCAAAATTACGAATTTCTACTCTTTCTCCACGTTTTAAAGTATTTTTAATTTCTTTAAGAATAATGTCTACAAGCTTTTCTAGATCTTTTTTTAGAAAATTGGGATAGTTTTCTGAAAGTTGTTTTAAAAGCTTTGATTTTACAATAGCCAATTTTAATCTTCTTAAATTTATTCTTTTTTCTTATCCTTTTTTTTCAAATCATCTGATAAAGATGAAAAAGGTAAGTTTTTACCTGATCCTTCAGAACCGTATTTATCTAGAGCCTCTTTTTTTTCAATCTCTTCTAATAATCTTATACTCAAAGAAACTTTTCTTTTTTCAAGGTCAAGATCAGAAATTGCACAGTCTATCTTTTCGCCACCTGTAAATCTTGATGGTCTTGCATCAGCTGCATTAATAGCAATTTGTGATTTTTTAATAACAAAATCCATTTCACATCCAACTGGCCTGACTATTAAACCTTTATTATCTGTAGATATAATTTTAACCGTAATAGTTTGATTATTTTTTTTATCACTAAACCAATCAAAAGGATCTTTTTTTGTTTGTTTAAAACCGACTCTTACTTTTTGTTCAGAAGTTTTGATTTCAAGAATTTTGACTTTTATATTTTCACCTTTTTTATATTTAGCTAATTCTTCCTCACCATTATTAAAATATGTCAAATCATTACAATGTAAAAAAGCCTCAATCTCTAAATCTGCTATTTTTACAAATAATGAATATTCATTTTTACTAACAATTTGGCCTTCAACAATAGAATCGACTGGGTATTTTTTTTCAAATACTTCAAAAGGATTTTTTTGGGTTAATCTATGAGAGATTGCGACCCTTCTTTTATCTTTATCAATTTCTGTAATTACACAATCTATTTCATCTCCTACTTTGAACATTTTTTTTGCAGAAATGTTCTTTTTTGTCCAACTTAATTCACTTGAATGAAGTAAAGTTGTTAAACCTGGTTCGAGCTCACAAAAAGCTCCAAAGTCCATTATTTTTACAACTTTAGCTTTATATGTTTTATTCAATTGGTAATTTTCAATATGCTCAAATGGATCTGGTGATAGTTGTTTCACTGAGCAACCTACTTGTAATTTTTCTTTATCAACTGTAATTACTTTTAGATTATGTTTTTCTCCAATATTAAAAACCTCATCTGGATGATTCACTCTTGAGTAAGAGATTTCTTGTAAATGAACTAAAACATCAAGTTCGTTATTAACATTAAAGAAACAACCAAATGAGCTATAACCTTTAACTTCTGCATTTTCGATAATATCTCCAACCTTATACTTTTCAATTATTTTTGCTTTATCTTCTTTTTTAAATGTGGAAATAATTTCTCTTCTAGAAACACAAGCATTGCCTCTAACTTTATCTAATTTAATCAAAGCAAATTTTTGAGGTTCGTTCATTAAATGACTTATATCTTTTAAAGGTTTGTCACTAATTTGTGATCCAGGTAAAAACATTAAAGAACCTGTATCGATATGTTCCACAATACATCCACCTTTACATTTTGAAGTTATCTTTCCCATTATAGGTTCATTTTTTTCATAAGCTTCAACTAGTTTATCCCAGCCTTTAATTTTTTGAGCCTTGCTTGCAGAAACTAAAACTTCTCCATTTTTGTCTTCAATTTTTTCTAATAATACTGATATCTTTTCACCAATTTTAATTTTGTCACTTAAGCCCATGCTCTTTAATTCATTAATATCTAAAACTGGCTCACTTTTTAGGCCTTCAACATATAAAAAAACAAATTTTTCTGAAATTTTATTTATTTTTCCTTCAATTATTTTACCTTCTTCTATCTGGGCTTTTGATAACTGGCTATTTAGTAATTTTTCAAACTCTTGAGATGCTGGATTTGATAAATCTTTATATATTTCCATTAATTATATTTCTGTCTTTTAAAATTTTTTAAAAAGCAGGATCTTTTAGTGAAAAATATTATATTAATCAAGTTAGAATCATTTTTTTTTAGCATTTTTTTGTTCTTAATACTGATTATTTTGCATTTTTCCTGAGCTTTTTTAATAAGTTTAAAAAAGATGGAAAGGAAGTTTTAATAGAATCAGGGTCATATAATTTCCAATATCCACCGAAACTTAAAGCAGCAATCATGCTCATCATAAATATTCTATGATCTTTAAGGTAATTTTTTAACTCAATTTTGTGATTTATTGTTAGATTTGGATTTCCATAAATTTTGATACTTGAATTAGTTAGTATGGTTTTTATACCCATCATGTTTAAAATTTTTGACCCCAATTTAAGTCTTGGGCTCTCTTTTTGATTCAGTTCAGATATATCTTTAAAATAAGAAACTCCTTTTGCTCGAGCAGCAACTAAAAAAATTAGAAGAAATTCATCTATAGCTTGAGAATTATAATTAGTAGGACAATTTATTGATTTAATTTTATTGCTACTTTTAATTAAAATATCTGCAACTTTTTCTCCCATATAACTTTTTTTATTTTTAAAATAAACATTAACTCCCATTTTTTTTAAAATATTGATTAGGCCAATCCTGCTAGGATTTATATTTACATTTTTTATAATTAGCTTTGATTTTTTTGATAGCAAGGTTAAAACTATAAAAAATGCACTTGAACTTATATCTGATGGAATATTGTAATTAAAACCTGAGAATTGTTTTTGTCCACTTATTTTAATTAAATCATAATTTTTATTTTTTTTTATGCTTATTGGAATTTTAAGATGTTTAAATAAAATTTCAGTGTGGTTTCTTGATTTCCTTGCTTTGATAATTGTCTCACCTTTAGTGTTGAGTGCAGCCAGCATAATAGCACTTTTACATTGTGCAGAACCTTTTGTTTCATGATAACTTATTGGTTTTGCATTTGATACTCCTTTTATTTCAATAGGTAATTTATAATTAGATTTATACTTAAATCTTGCTCCAAATTTTTTAAGAGGAACTATCACTCTTGAAAAATCTCTTTTAGATAAACTTGCATCTCCAATAATTTTAACTTTTGATCTATGGTGAATTAAAAGTCCAAGAATTAATCTTCCCAATGTTCCTGAATTTCCTGCATTCAAAATTATTTTTTTTTTATTTTTGTAATTATTTAGTCCACAGCCAATAATTTCACAGTATTTTTTATTCCATTTAACTTTCACACCAAGTTTTTTAAGACATTCTATGGTACTAACTACATCAAGAGATTTAAGCAAATTATAAGCTTTAGATATTCCATTTGCTTGCGAAGCTAGTAGAGCCCACCTTATAGACAAACTTTTATCACCATTAACTTTAATTGTATTATTAAATGGATCTATTTTTTTTGTAATTACTATAGGTGAAGCCATACTAATTTAATCTAAAAGAGTCCCCAAAATATGCTGTTTGTGCTTTACTATTTTTTACAAGTTCAGAGGGAGTGCCTTTAGCGATTATTTTGCAGTTAGATAAAATTATTGCCACATCAACACAGGACAAAAGATCTCTAGCTTGATGGTCACAAATACAAACACTTAAGTTATTTTGTGTTTGAAGATTAACAATTAATTCTTTTAACATTTTTATTGTAAGTACATCTAACGCTGCAAATGGCTCATCTAAAAGTAGAACTTTTGGATCACTTAATAATGCTAACGCAATTACCAGCTTTTTTTTTTGGCCACCAGATAAGAATTTTGCAGGAATATTAGCTACCGACCCTAATTCAAATTGAGAAATAATTGACTCAATTTTTAAATTTCTATCTTTTAAAGCAGGTATTTGTATTTCACCTATTGCTTTTAGATTATCCATTAAAGATAAATCATGGAAGTACCCACCATACTGGGGAACATAACCAATTTTGAATTTTTTTGATCTAGTTGCAATTGGATAATCTATAACATTTTTACCATTAATAATTATTGAACCAAGATTTGGTTTTAATAGGCCTGTTATAATATTAAAAATTGTAGATTTTCCAACTCCATTAGGACCTAGCAAACCCAATATTTGACCTTGGTTTAAATTAAAGCTGATATTTTCTAAAATGCTTCTATTTTTGAAAGATAAAGAAATATTTTCTAACTTAATAATTGGTTTTCTCTCTTTAAAAGATTTAATTCGAAATTTCTTTATTATTGCCATGCTTAATCTTTTATAATTTTTACTCTCGAATTATCAAACATAAAAATTTTTGTATCTTTTGTTAATAAATCCAATTCTACTTTGTCAGCTATTAAATTAATATCTGAGTTTCTATAAACCAAATTATTAAAAGCTTCAAGTTTACTATCAGTGAATAAAATATCAATATTATCTGAGTTTATTTTGTGGTTTAAATAATTTAGCTCCACATCATAAAAAAAATTCGTATTGCTGTTTTGAGTATTATATTTTGCATTTTTTGATTTGAGAGTTATATTTTTACCATTATTTAAGACTATTTTGGCTGTCACGTTCGTCATTAAAATTTCCTCTTTGTTAGTATCACTAAAAGTTCCTATGTCGGAATTTATAATATAGTTATTTCCATTACTATCGAAACTTTCATATATTATTTCTTTGATAGTATTTCCTTCAATTTCATTATTTTTCTTTTTATCTGTAGATGTTTCGTTTTTTTTCGTTTCAGCAGAATTTTTTACATGAAAATATTTAAAGTAAAATATTGACGATACTAATAAAACTAAAAATATTAAAAAAACTTGAAATAAAGTTTTATTATTCATTTATTCAATATTTGAGTCCAGCAAGTGATGTATATGAATTAATCCAATTGTTTTAAAAATATTATCTTTTTTATGAACACATAAAGAAGTAATTTTTTTTTCATTCATAATTCTTAAGGCTTTCGCTGCCAATGTATCATGATCAACAGACATTGGTTTTTTAGTCATAACATTTTTAACTAAAGTTTTTTTTAGATCATGATTTTTTAATCTTAGTTTTCTTACATTTCCATCAGTTAAAATGCCTTTTGTGAGACCAGCACTATTTTTTGCGACTAGTACCCCAAGTTTCTTTGATGTAATAGTTTTAATAGCATTTACTAAATTCTTATTTTCATTAATAAATGGAATCTTATTTTTGGTAACCATTAAGTCCTCAACAGTTTTTAACTGTTTACCTAAATTTCCTCCGGGATGAAGTTTTGAAAAATCATATTTACTAAATTTTTTCTTATTTAATGCTGAAACTGCTAATGCATCACCTATTGCTAGCTGTATGCTAGTGCTTGATGTTGGAACAATACCTAAACCAGCTTCTTTTACCTCAGGTAAAAGAATCTTAATATCAGAGCCTTTATAAAGAGAGGAGTTTTTTTCTGAAACAATTCCAATTAATTTAATTTTATTTCGATTAGCAAATTTTATAATAGGCAAAAGTTCTTTTGATTTCCCCGAATTACTAATGATAATCAAAAGATCTTTATTAGAAATACTTCCAAGATCTCCATGTAAACAATCGTTAGCTGACAATGAAAAAGCGGGACATCCAACAGAAGATAAAGTAGATGATATTTTTGAGGCAATTAATCCACTCTTGCCTACTCCACAAAGAATAATTTTTGATTGACAATTTACTATAGCATTAACAGCTTTATCAAAATTTTTATTTAAAGATTTTTTTAATAACTTTAATGCTTCAATTTCTAGACTAATGACTTGACGAGCGATTAGTTTAGAATTTCTATTTTTAACTAATGAGACCATATATCTTCTTTGAATAGAGCAAGATCAAGTTCTACTCTAGTTTTTAAAAATTTAAGACAATCTTTATATAGATCTATTCTGTTTTCTCTTTCAAGAATTATATTTAATTCATTATGAATTTTGTGAAGATACACAACATCATTAGCACAATATTTTAATTGTGATGGTGTTAATTGACCTCCAAAGTCTGAGCTTTGAAATTGTTTACTTATATCGATATTGATAAATTCTTTTATTAATGTTTTTAATGAATGATTATCAGAATATGATCTCGCAAGTTTTGAAGCTATTTTTGTGTCCAATATATTATTGGTTTCAGTTTTGAGATAATATTTAATATGTGCAATATCAGCTCTACCATAATGAAAAATTTTAGTGATTTTTTCATCAGATAAAATATCAACTAAATTTGGCGCAGCATAATTTGACCTATCAAATTGAACTATATGAGCATCAGAATTACCAGATGATATTTGAATTAAACAAAGAGGATCTCTTCTCACATTTAAACCCATAAATTCACCATCAACAGCAATTACATTGCCTAATTTTAAATCATCTGGTAAATCGTTTTTGTGAAGTTTAATATCAATATTCATTATTAATATATTTATATATGAAAGCAAAAAATTGTCTAATATTTGGTGGAAGCGGTCAAGTAGGCAGGTACCTAGTAAGAAAACTAACAAAAAATAATATAAGAGTAACTGTAGTAACAAGAAATATTCATCAAAAGAGCTACATTATTAAAACTCAAGGAAATGCGGGGTATATAAATGTAGTTGAGGCTAATATTTATGATGAAAAAAAAATAAGAGAACTTTTTAAAAAAGCAGACATATGCATCAATTTAATTGGAATTTTATATGAAAAAAGAGGCGGAAATAACTTTAACAATATACATAAAATTTTTCCTTCATTGTTGGCTAAACTTTGCAAAGAATATAATTTAAAAAGCTTTATACATTTGTCAGCCTTAGGAATCAATGAAGCATTAGACAGTGAGTATGCTAAAAGTAAATTAGAAGGTGAAAAAAATATTTTAAGCAATTATCCTCTTGCAGCAATTCTAAGACCATCTGTTGTTTATTCTATGGATGATAAATTTACTACTAATTTCATGACATTGCTAAGTCACTTACCAGTTTTTCCATTATACTATTCTGGTAAATCAAAATTTATGCCTATTCACTGTTCAGATCTAACTGATATTATTTACTATGTAATTTCAAATAACATTAATTCAAAGATTATAGAGTGTGTAGGTCCAGAAGTATTATCATTTAAAGAAATTATGGAAAAATTATTAAATTTAATAGGCAAAAAAAGGATATTGATACCTCTTCCATTATTTTTTGCAAAGTTATCAGCAAAATTTTTTCAATTATTTCCAAAGCCTCTTTTAACAGAAGATCAATTAAAACTACTTAAGTATGATAACGTCACATCTGGAAAGTATAAAACTAACTTTGATTTAGGTTTACCTAGTAAACGCTTCTTTGATGAGGAAGTTAAAAAATATTGTTATATGTGGAGAGAAGGTGGACAATTTTCTACAGAAAAATACAAACCAAATAAAGATAAAAATTGATTTATGTATGTTAATTCTTAAGCAGATTTTATTTTCTTTCCAATAAATTCTGGAACTTCTTCTTTTTCTGCAGGATCTTCTTTTTTACCTTTTGGTTGATAAGCATATAGCAAATGAAGTTTACAGTATGAAAAATCCTTTAGAGAATTTCTTCCACAAAAGTAAAATGATTTTTCATCAGGATGTCCAATAGGCCACTTACACGAATTTTCATCCAGCTCTTCTAATTGCTTTGGGTTTTCTGGTTCAAAATTTTTCTCAATGATTAATGATTTAAATCTACTTTTTCTTGATCTGGTATTTTTGATAGCTTTATTCTCCATTGAGGAGTCAAATTCTTTGCTTGATGCCGCAGTTCTGGTTTTAATTTTTGCTGATAAATTTAATCTATGAGCTTTTCCAATAACTGCATTTCTGCTTATACCCCCAATTATTTCTGCAATTTGGCTTGCCGTATTACCTTTTCCCCACAATTCTCTTAGCTTTTGTACTTTTTCATCAGTCCAGCTCATATATCTATATATAGTATTTAATTTTTGTATAACAACAATATACTGATATAAAATTCAATTTAACAATTTAAATATAAGAGTTATCAACAATCTAATATTCTAATTAGGATCATATATTTTCAATCATAACTTGTATCTAATAATTAAAATTTATAAAACAAATTTAATTTATGAGTTATTTAGCAAAAAATTATAAAAGAAAAAAAATCTCGTTTGTTAAAGGCAAAGGAAGTTATCTTTTTACTTCAAATGGCACTAAATATTTAGATTTTATACAAGGTATTGCAGTAAATAGTTTAGGACACACTCATCCAAAATTAATTAAATCTATAAAAGATCAATCAAAAAAACTTTGGCATGTTTCTAATGCTTTTCAAATTCCAGAAGGTGAAAAGTTAGCCAGAAAATTATGTCAAAAAACATTTGCAGATTATGTAATGTTTCAAAATAGTGGTACAGAAGCCACAGAAGCTGCAATCAAAATTGCAAGAAGATATTTTTATTCAATTGGCAAACCACAAAAGAACAGAATACTTTGTGTTAAAAATTCATTTCACGGGAGAACAATTGCGGCGATTTTTGCTAGTGGAAATAAAAAAATGATCGAGGGATTTGGTCCAAAAGTTCAAGGATTTGACCACTTTATCTTTGGAGATCATAAATCTTTTAAAAAAAAAATAACTAAAAATACAGCAGCAATTATGGTCGAAACCATCATGGGAGAAGGAGGCATTAAAGTAATACCAGACTGGTGTTTAAAAGATTTAAGAAAATTATGTAATAAGAAAAAAATATTATTGATTTTGGATGAAGTCCAGTGTGGAATTTCACGATCTGGTGATTTTTTTGCTTTTGAAAAATCTGGAGTAAAACCTGATATTGTGCCAATTGCCAAAGGTATTGGAGGTGGATTTCCTATTGGTGCTGTTCTTATGAATAAAAAAGTTGCTTCAGGAATGACACCGGGCACTCATGGCTCTACATTTGGAGGAAATCCTCTAGCTATGGCAGTAGGAAATAAGGTTTTTGATATAGTTTCAAGTAAAAAGTTTCTCAATAATGTAAGAAATTCATCAAAATATTTTTTTTTAAATTTGAATAAACTAAAACAAAAATATCCTAATATTATTAAAGAGATAAGAGGTAAAGGTTTATTGATTGGGATACAGCTTTATAAAGACCAAGCAGATTTTATTAAAAAATTAATGAGTTATAAACTATTAGTTATACGTGCTGCTGAAAATGTCGTTCGTATTTTACCCCCACTAAATGTAAAAAAAAAAGAGATAGATCAAGCATTGAAGATTATAAATAAAGCTTGCTCAGAACTTTAATAAAATGAAACATTTTATAAATCTTAAAGATATTCCAGCAAAAGATTTAAGAAAAATAATTATTGATGCTAAAAAAAGAAAGAACTCTAGAAATAAACTAAATAATCTTGATGTTGATAAAGGTGCTCCTTTAAAAGGAAAATTATTAATACAAATGTTTGAAAAGTCTAGTCTCAGAACCAGATTAAGTTTTTATTTAGCAATTAAACAACTAGGTGGTAGCACTTTAACATTAAGACCAGATGAATTACATTTGTCCAAAGGTGGTGAGAGTATTGAGGATACAGCCAAAATTTTGTCCAATTTTGGTAATGCTTTTATGCTCAGAACAGATAGTGATGAAAAATTAGAAGAATTTAGAAAATACATTTCAATACCAATTATTAATGGGCTTAGTCCAAGTTCACATGCCACACAAATTTTATCTGACATTTTTACTGTTGAAGAAATTAAAAAAAAACCAATATCAAAACTTAATATTAGCTGGATTGGAGACTCTAATAATGTTTTAAATAGTCTAATTGCGGCATCAATTAAATTTTCATTCAAACTCAGTATCGGCTGTCCCAAAAAATACCAGCCTAATAAAAATATTTTAAGTTATATAAAAAATTGTAAAAATAAAATTTTTTTATACAATAATGCAAAAAAAGCAGCTGCTGGAGCTGATGTTATATTTTCTGATAAAGTGATATCAATGAATGATAAAGTTGATAAAATTAAAAAATTAAATCATTTTAAAAAATTCAAGATTGATAAAAAACTTATGAGTTTTGCAAAAAAAGATTGTATTTTTCTTCATTGTTTGCCTAGGGGAAAAGAAGTAGATGAAAAAGTTTTTTCAAGCAAGCAATCAAAAGTTTGGCAACAAGCTCTTAACAGAGTACATGTGCAAAAATCTATATTACTCTATTGCTTTGGGAAACTAAGGTAATGGTAATGGATTATCAGAATTTTGATTTAAATATAAAATAACTGAAGCTCTATCTTTTTCTTTTCTTAATCCAGCAAAAGCCATCTTAGTTCCCTTAATCCATTTAGCTGGTTTTATTAAGTAACCATTTAATTCCTCAAAAGTCCATTCCTTTCCGTAACCAGCTAGTGCTTTTGAATATTTATAATCGTTCACAACTCCAATCTGTCTACCAACTACATTGTATAAGGCAGGACCAATATTATTTTTACCCCCCTTAACAATTGAGTGACAAGCCGCACATTTTTTAAATACTTTCTCACCGGTAGCAAGATCTCCCATTGCTATAAAACTAGCTATATCAAATTTTTCTTCTGTTGTTTCTGAGCTGGTGGTGCTAGCAGTAACTGCTTGCTCCACGTCTACAACATAGCCAGGTGTTTTTGGCTGTTCGACATGAAATATTACATTAGATAGCTTTCCAATACCGATTACAAGAAGTGCAACCATCAATACTGCAGCTATTATTTTATTTAATTCAAAAGAATCCATTTTATTAAAAATTGTTTTGAACGTATAACACTATAAACAAAAAATAGCTTATATATTTTGATGTACAATTTTGCCTCTGTTTATATTGTAATGAAAAATAAAAAAGACCAATGAAAACATTAGTAATAATTCCCTCAAGATTATCTGCCACAAGATTGCCAGGTAAACCATTAT
>MDSV01234880.1_pt1 | contig 17045 bp, 11 predicted proteins | sample 810851 | NCBI WGS metagenome assembly MDSV01 (sample SAMN05326640, study PRJNA326480) | marine metagenome | isolation source: seawater | place: Atlantic Ocean: North East | collected 2012 | reverse complement strand
TTCATCAAGTTTTCTTTGAACACCAGAAGCAGAAAACTCTCCTGTGTAAGAATGACTTAATAACAACCAAACAGGTCCTAATCTAGTATCCATTTCATAGGTAGCTCTTAAAGTAAATTTAGTTTCAGGTATGCCTTTTAAAGGTCCTCCTTTTAAATTCGCTTGGTAATCTTGCACGAATGAAATGTCATCAGTGTCACAAGAAACATATCCTTGAGTACACTGTCCAAAAACAGGTACAGGAATTTCTGGATTATCCACAACTAAGACAAAATAGTCCTCGCCGTATTCTGTAACCGTATGACTGTAGTTTCCTGCCAAGGTTAATCTATCGCTAGCAGCATAGTTCATTTCCATTTCAAAACCTTCGTTAGTAATACCGTCAGTATTTCCTACAAAGTTTGTTCCTGCTCCTCTGATAGGATCAAATTGCTCTAGTTCATCCTGATAGCCGTCATAGTCATAACGATACATCGAAGCAAAGATTTGCAAGGTATCGTCTAGATGCAGACCTTTATAACCTACCTCTACCGCGTCAACTCTTTCTTCGTCATACGAAACTAAGACAGATCCGGTTCCGTTAGGAATACCGTTTTCATCTCTGGCATCGTCTCTTTGACCAGAAACACCAAGGGCAAAACCACCTGCTCTAAAACCGGTGGTGTAAGAAAAATACCATAATTGAGTGTCATTAGGCGTGTAATCCAAATTTACTCTGACGTTAGTATCATTCCAACTATCTTCCCCACCTATAGTACTGGTATAACTGTAAGGTATACCTTGGCCCACTCTCAAAGGATTTGCACAATCTAAAGCTCCTAGCTCACACACAGGTGTAATAGGATTATTAGCATCTATTGCGAAATAATTAATTCCATAAATAGCTGCCAATGCCGGATCAATATTATAAACGGCATTACCCATAGCAACGTTGGTTGCAGCTGTTGTTGTTACACCCGAGGCACCTATTGGAGCGTAAACTTGTCCAGCCAGTAGATTCATTGCAGGTAAATACCCGCCAACAGGGCCTGCGAATAATTCTGCGTACCCTCCTCTAATTTCCATGGCAGTTTTTTCATCCTCTGCGTATCTCGCCCCTAACACTAAAGCAAACTCATCATTGATGGTCCAAGTTGCTTGAGTAAAGTAAGCATAAGCATCATTTTGGTTTTCATTGGTGTGTCTATACACAGCTCCCGAAAGATCTCCTTGCCATCTTCCAGAAACCGTAGCTCCTTCAGGTGCGTCCCCTAACCTAACATGAGGAGTTAAAGCATCACTAGGCCAACCTAAAACTCCCATAACAGTAGTTCCTGGTGCTCCTAATATAATTCCGAAAGGATATAAGTTTTCAAATCCAACATCCATAACGCCGTAGTTAGCTGCATTTAAGATCCCTGGCACGTTATTACTTAATGAATAATTTTGTTGCCTATTTTCGTCCATGAAGAAAACTCCTGAAGTTACCTCAACATCATCTCCTAGCATCCAGTTGATGTTTATTTCGTGAGTTCTCATGTGAACGTCTTCTAAAACGGTAGTTCTGTATTGAGATAAAAGACTTGGTGAATTATCTAAATCAATATTAAAGGTGTAACCATAATCCACGTAACCGTACAAATAGGTTAATGTGGTTCTGTCGTTTATATCCCAAATAAACTTTGCTTGTTGTCCATTTTGAGCAAAACGAGTGTGGTTAGAATTACAATTGTCGTAAGGGAATCTGTTGCAATTGGCTTCATAATTAATGTTGACCATGTTGGTTCCCAAAACGTCTTGACCTGTTAATCCATAAGCAGGATTCAATCTCCAAGGAAAACCAGTCTGATGAACACCAGGTACTCTAGGCGCACCGTAAGCCACTTCTCCAGTTCTTGGATGTACAAACTGAACTGCACCAGGGGTAGTTGCAGTTGCCGGTCTTAAACCATAAACAGCATCTGTAGTATTTCTGGTTCCTCTGTTAGGTCCGTATCCTTCATTTATAAGAATATTCGATCCGATTATACGATCAGACACTCTGTCGTTTGCTCGTATTTGGAACGACATATCTTCGTTAATGTTCCAAAGAAGTGTCAGAACATAATTTTCATCATTCAATGAATTAGTATCTGGTCCTGCCCCTATGCTGTGCTGATCACCGTCTCTTTCAATATCTGCAAAAGATATTCTGTAAGCAAGTGAATCGGTAAGAGGACCTGTGGCCATTCCATAGTACTGTTGCATTCCATCATCACCGATAACCGTTCTTACCTCTCCCCCGGAATCAAACTGAGGTGCTTTAGTAATGTAATTAATGGCTCCACCAATGGAGTTACGTCCGTATAAAGTACCTTGAGGCCCTCTCAATACTTCAATTCTTTCAACGTCGTAATAATAGTTCTCTGATGCAGCTATTCCGAAATCAGGTGAATAAACACCATTGTAATATGTCGCAACACCTGGGTCTCCTCCAAGTGCTCTAAAGTTACGTCCTACTCCTCGAATCCTTACATCGTAAGCGTCACGAGTTGTTGCAGGCAATTGATCCATCAAATCATCAGGTCCTTGCATTCCTAGATCTTCAAGCAAAGAAGAATCAAATGCTGTTATTGACATAGAAGTATCAGAGACTGTTGACTGTCTCTTCTCAGCTGTAACAACTACTTCTTCAATACCCCCTCTTTTTTTATCTTCGTCTTCATCAGCTGTAAAACTAAAGGAAGAAAAAGCAACAAGACTAGATATGACTATAAAGTGTATAGAATTTATTTTCATTTTTAACCCCAAATAAATTACTTAAGTTTCCATTTTAAGCAATTAAGTTAACCAAAGACCCTCCAAGGACCCTATATTGATATTAACTATGCCGAAAATAGTCCTTATGGTCAAATTATCAAACCTTAAAAATAGAAGAAAACTACCCTACAGAAAGATTATTCTTTTTCAGACGAGGGTGACTTTGAAAATAAATAAAAGAAGGAGGCAGAAAGTATTAAAATATTCAAAATTGTTACACCGAATATTTTAAAGTTTACCCACATAGCTAAATCTGCAAAATAGATAAAATATAAGTTTATTGTTCCTACGACAAGTAACGCTGTTGAAATAAAATAAGTGACATTTCGCCAAGATTCGTCTGGAACTTCTTGTAATTTTAGTCCTGTAGATAAAAAAAATGTTTTTAATACAACTGGCCCTTTAAACAAGTAAGATCCCATTAAGATGGAACCCAAGACCCAGTGAACAATAGAGAATTTCCACTGGAGAAAAATAGGGTCTCTTAGAAGTAAAGTCATTGCTCCAAAGGGAATAACCAGGCACCAAGAGATGAATAAAACCTTACTAACCTCTTTTTTTACCAGTCTTTCAACAATGACTTGAAAAGTTATCATAACCATAAGGGCAACAGTTAGCATTAAAAAATCCCTAGTTGAATACCAGACAGTTGCTAAAACTGCAATTGGCATTAAAGGGTTTTCTGATATTTTGAGGAGTAAATGCAAAGTGTTAATTTCTAAAATAATATAAAAGAATGCTAAATAATAATTTTAAGCTAATATCTAAAGTGCTGTATTTGTTCTCCAGATTTACTTATCTCCGTCATGGAATTAATACCCAATTCTAAATGTTGATCAGTCCACTCTTTTGTAACGGCTTTATCGGACTCTTCGGTTTTAACTCCATCTGGTGCCACGGGGACATCTGAAACTAAAAGAAGAGCTCCTCTTGATATTTCATTGTAATGACCAACTATAAAGATAGTCGCTGTCTCCATATCAATACCGATACAAGTAGTGGCCTTAAGGTGCTCTAAAAATGGCTTATCATGCTCCCAAACTCTTCTATTTGTAGTATGAATAACTCCCGTTCGATACTCGTAACCTTTTTCAATAACTTTTTCTGAGACAAATTTATGCAGTTTAAAAGAAGGAAGCGCTGGAACTTCTGAAGGGTAATAATTATCACTGGTGCCCTCTCCTCTTATGGCAGCAATTGGCAGGATAAAGTGACCTATCTCGCTGGAGCCCTTTAAACCGCCACATTTACCCAGGAAAAGAACGCCATTTGGATTACACGCTATCAAGAGATCCATAATGGTTGCTGCATTGGGTGAGCCTATGCCGAAGTTTATAATTGTTAAGCCCTCGTTATTTGTAGCGGCCTGCATGGGTTTTTTTTCACCGTAAATATCAACACCAAATCTCTCAGCAAAGTTTTCTACATAATCTGAGAAATTTGTTAACAAGATATTTTGTCCAAACTTCTCTAAAGGCATGCCAGTGTATCTTGGTAGCCAATCTTTCGCTATTTCCAGTTTATTCAACATGAAGTCATTTTAATCTACTTCACTCATTAAAGGCAGGAGGTTTGTGTACAAAAATTCAGCAATCAGAGGTTGTGCTGTTTCATTAGGGTGAATTCCATCATCTAACATCAGTTCTTTATTAAGCGCTATATCATTGAGCATGAAAGGAATTAAGGGAATATTATTTTCTTCTGAAACCTCTTTATAAAGAGATTCAAAAGAAGTTTGATAACGTCTTCCGTAGTTAGGAAGTATCCTTATTTGCATCAGAAGAACTTTCACCCCTTTTTTGATCGAAAGATTTATCATTTCTTCAATATTATTTTTAATTTTTGCTGGAGGATATCCTCTGAGCGCATCGTTTCCGCCAAGTTCTATCAGGATATAAGACGGCTTCAAGTTATCTATAATTTTCCTTAACCTAGAAAGACCACCTCCGGTAGTTTCACCTGATAAACTTTTATTAATAATCGTTAGTCCAACCTTTTTTTCAATTAAAATTTTTTGGAGTTCTTCAGACCACTGTTTTTCTGTGTCCATACCATAGCCAGCGCTAATACTGTCTCCATAGATCAATAAATTAATATGATCTTTATCGGCAAGTGAAATATTGCTGATTATTAGAAGAGAGAATATATAAAATAGTCTATAAAGCACTTAGATTAGTAGGGTTAGGAAATAATTATAAATTAATAATATATTTTGTTTAAAGAATAAGGGTGTTATAGTAAGGTAATACACCTAAATCGTAAACTTTTCTTTTATATTTTATAAATTCATTAACCAAGACAGTTTCTATTTTAATATGATTCTAACTACAAAAAATTTGAGAAAAGAAGTACCTTCTGGCGAGAGTAATTTAGTCATACTTGATGACATTACTTTTAGTCTTGAAGAAGGGAAATCATTAGCAATTACCGGGCCTTCAGGTTCAGGAAAATCCACCTTACTAGCGCTCCTTGCAGGTCTTGATACCTCCACGAGCGGAGATATTGTATTAGATGGAATTAAGTTAAATCTATTGAATGAAGAAGAAAGAGCTATCCTAAGAAAAGACAAAGTTGGATTTGTTTTTCAATCTTTTGAATTATTACCTGGTTTAACTGCCCTAGAGAACGTTATGTTACCGTCAGAGCTCAAGTCTGAAGAGAAACCCAAAGAAAAGGGTGAATATTTTTTGGAAAGAGTTGGTCTTTCTGATAGGCAACATCATTATCCTAACCAACTTTCTGGGGGTGAACAGCAAAGAGTTGCAATCGCAAGAGCTTTTGCTTGTTCTGCCAAGATATTATTTGCTGATGAGCCAACAGGAAATTTAGATCCAAAAAATGGTAAATTAATTTCTGACCTACTGTTTGAAGTTAATTCAGAAGCAGATAATGCATTGGTGATAGTGACCCACGATCAAGATTTAGCTTCGCAGTGTGACAAAAAAATAGAACTAAAACTTGGTCAAATCGTAGGCTAATGCTTGCAAGTCTTTCTTTAAAGCTCTTTTTAAGAGAAATCCGTTCAGGTTATCTCACTTCTATGCTGCTTTCATTAGTTCTTGCAGTGACCATTGTTTCAGGAATCTCTCTTTTTACCGATAGACTTGAAAAGGTTCTCAACTCGGAAACTAAAGAATTCCTAGGCGGTGATTTAAAGTTTGAATCCAATGAAAACTCAATAAAAGATGTACTTAAGACGCTAAAATTAAAAGATTCTAAATCTTCTGAAATGGCTATATTCGCTTCCGTTATATTTTCAGAAGAAGAAATGCAATTAAGCTCTATAAAAGCAGTTGATAATTCTTATCCGCTTATCGGAGAGCTTGAGCTTCAAGACAGTTCTGGAATTTACAAAACAAAAAAAAATCCCACTCCAGGAACCTTGTGGATAGATGAAAGATTAAAAAACCTTCTATCTCTAAAATATGGAGATGAAATATATGTTGGTGATGCGACATTTGTATTTGAAGCAACCATAATTTATGAACCTGATAGAGGTTCTACTAATTTTGCGTTTGCGCCTAAAACAATAATGAACATAAAAGACCTTGATAAAACTAACCTCATCCAGCCGGGCAGCAGAGTCGAATACAACTATCTATTTACAGGGCCTGAAGAAGAAATAAGTCAAATAAGAAGCTCTTTAGAAAAAAATAAAAACCCAGGAGATGATATAGAATCTTTAAACGAAGATGATAGCTCTTTAGGTAAAACCGTTGATCGTTCAGAAAACTTCTTTTTATTAGGTGGTCTGATAGCAGTTTTACTTTCAGCCTGCACTATAGGAATTTCTTCACAGAGATTTGCTCGTAGGCATGTTAGTTATGTTGCTATTCTTAAAACATTGGGCATGAATCTTCTTCAAATTAGAGGACTGTATTTGTTACTTTTTTTCTACATAACCTTGCTAACATTGGTATTAGGATTAACTCTTGGATGGTTTTTACAATCCAATTTCATCAGCTTGATGGATTCTTATTTTCCCACCGAACTACCCGCACCTAGCCTCTACCCTCTTTATGTAACATGCGTCACTGTTCTTATTTGCCAATTTGGATTTATTTATCCACATATATCCAAGCTACTGAATATATCTCCAATGCGTGTTCTTAAAAATGATATAAGTTTCAATCAAAATATCTTACCTATTTTCTTTATGGGATTGATGGCCTTTTTGTTGCTACTTTTTATTTATACGAATCAAATTACTCTATCTTTAATTATCTTTAGTGGGGTAATAATTTTTTCATTTATAGGTATAGGTTTCATATATCTATTATTAGGTAAAAGTAAATTAGGTCTGGGAGCCCAAGACCCCGTTAGCCTTGCATTTTCTGAATTACGAAGAAGAAAATTAAGTAATTCTTTCCAGATTTTTGCTTTTACTGTAGCAATTGGATTAAGCTTAATTACATTCTCGGCGAGTAAAAACTTATTAGGAAGTTGGCAAGATTCTATTCCTGAAAATTCACCTAACAACTTTGCTATCAATATAAACGAAGAAGATAAAGCCAGCATGAAGAGTTTCTTATCTGAGAATGATATAAAAATTAATCTTTTTTATCCTGTCGCCAATGCTCAGATTGTTAAAAAGAAAGATCAAGATAATATTATAGACAGAAATTTTAATATCACTTGGATAAAAGATCTTCCAGAACAAAACGAAATAATAGATGGAGAATGGTTTCAAGAAGGAGTGAAGAATGGAATTTCTATTTCAGATCAAATTTCTGAACGATACGACCTACAAAATAATGATGAAGTTATTATTCAAATGGAAGATGGTTCGATAGAGACTTATATTCAAAGCATTAGAGCTGTAGATTGGGAGAGCTTTTCTCCTAATTTCTTTGTAATTGGACATCCTTCATTATTTGAAGAAAAGTCTTCAACCCATATAACATCTTTCTTTATTCCTAAGTCTAAACAGATGGTGGCTGCAGAATTGATGCGTGAATTTAGGACTGTATCTGTTTTTTCAATTGAAGAGCTAATCAAACAAGTCAGAGATATTGTGAATCAGGTAACGAAAGCACTAAACTCAATACTCTTATTAACGTGCCTTAGTGCATTGTTTTTAGCTTTCGCTGCTTTACAAGATGGTTTTGATCAAAGAAAACATCAGTCAGCAATACTTAGAACATTAGGTGCAACAGGGAGGCTGGTTAAAACTTCATCATTAATAGAGTTCTCAATACTTGGATTAGTATCTGGGCTGCTCGGTTCGGCGATTGCTCATACCGGAGTTTACTTTATAGAAGCCAGAGTATTCGAAACAATACCGGGTTTTTATCCTGAGATATGGTTGATGGGTCCAATTATTGGAATATTAATCGTATCAGGATTAAGCCTTTATCTAGTTAATGGCTTAATGAAACAATCTCCAAAAGATCTTCTAAGACTCCAGACATAAAAAAACCTGCATTAAGCAGGTTTTTTTACCGTATTAGCTCTTAATAAGCACCAAATTTATAAGTGAAAGAAATTCCACCCATTCTTGGTAGCGTAGGAGTAATTGATCTTTGATAACCTAACTGCTCACCATCAGCAGTCATGTTTCTGACTCCAATTTCATCCAAAACGTTATTAACAAATGCCATGATTTCTAGATTTTCTTCATTATTGGTCCACGTGGCTTTTATATCCAAGCGATCAAATGCAGGAGAAGTGTCTATCGACATTCCGCTGTCGTCCCAAAGAATCTCATCCGTCCAAGAATAACCCACAAGATAATCCACTCTTCCATCAGATAATTCTTGAGTGTAATTAACATAAGCAGAAGCTTTTAGCTCTGGGATTCTTTGCATTTGCATGCCCTTAACAGGGATATTCCTTTCTCTTATGGTATAAATAGAGCTTGGTGCATAAGGATTATTGTCATCAATTACACCTACGTTGCCTAGTGCATCTACCATCTCCTCTGAATATTCTGCATCGGTGTAACTGAAGTTACCACCAATAAGAAGTTCATTAGTCGGAGCGTAGATAAAGTCCATTTCAAATCCATTTGTATCAGCTTCCGGGAAGCCTCTTACTGAGGTACTTGTTCCTCCCAAGAAACTTTCTGTTTGAAACTGACCATGAATGTTCTCATAAACGTACTGATAAAGAGAAGCATTTATTTGCAACGTGTTATCTAAATGTGTTCCTTTATATCCAAGCTCAGTTGATTCAACTGTTTCTTTATCGTAGGCAGGGAAAGCAGAGAAGAAACCAAGGTTAAATCCGCCTGCTCTGTAGCCTGTAGTTTGAGACAAGTACCAAAGAGCATCATCTGTTGGTGAATAATCTATATTCACCCGATAAGTTACATCCTCAAAGTCTCTAGCCATTGTTCTGTGAATAGACCTACTCATAGGTATTCCTCTAAACCTGATAACACCCTCACCTGTAGGTGTGCCGTCAGCATTTAAAGCTCCTGTTGCTACGTTAAAAGCAAGCAATCCTTCAGGAGTTAATTGACTTTCAGTGTAAGTAAATAAATTTTCTTGAGCTACTTTTTGGTCTTCATGCCAAGAAGCACCGACAGTTAATGCCCAAGTTTCATTTATTTGATATTCACTCTGGAAATAAACAGCATAAGCATCAGTTTTATTTTCGGTCTGCCAAACAAAAGTAGTACCCACTGATGGACTAGGTCCATTTCTTAGTGTGGCATTTTCTCCCGTCCAAGGGCCTTCTATAAAACAAGTGGCTGATAGATAAGGATCACTAAAATCAGGCGTAGGTACAGCGCCAAATAAATTAACGATTCCACACCCTACATCTCTAGCAGAATAAGGTCCTACCATTGTTTGGGAGGCGCCTACCACAGGAGCAGATGCCACTAAAGGTCCAAATACTGCTTGCGCTGTGTACCAATCAGTAAATGCACTTCCTGTATCGCCAACTCCATAATTTGCTGCCTGACCATAACGTGCATTATCACTGCCCTCGCCTGTCCAAAAGTCTAAGTCTTGATCGATTTCATTGTGGTACTCAAATATACCTCCAACAAAGTCCCAATCATCTGTGATGTCCCAAAACACTTGAACTTCATTTTGCCAATTTTCATTCTCTTGCATGGCATGGAATTGTTCATCCAGAACTGGGTTACCACTCCTATCATCGTCCGTTACCCTTGTGTAGAGATAATCGGTATAAGCACCTATGTATTTAATGGTTAAATTATCTCTAACATCCCAAGCAACATTAATAGTGCCTCCTGAGTGACCAAAATATTCATCATTAAAACCATTGGTTGCTGCTACAAGGTCTTCACCGCTCAAAGAAGGAACACTGCTTCCATCTCCGAAAGTAGTTGCATCCAGAATGGATTGATCATACCCATAGGCATAATTAGGCCTAGCAAAACCACTATCAGTAGGGTCAACTCCAGGAACTAGGTATTGTCCATATCTAGTTATTCCGTTGTGATTAAACTGATGAACTTGATAACCACTCACGACACAATTAGGTGTAGATCTGTCCGTTAAACTTGCACAATTAATACTGGGATCAACCGCTCTGTAACCATGAACCATTAAATCATTACGACGAGTCCCCAAACCGTACTCACTAGTAACAATTAAACCAGCTCCTTGAGCGGAACTGATAACTCGTCCGTAACTTCGATTATTACCTCTTAGGTCAACAGTGACATCATCGTTTTGCCAACGAAGAGCCAATGTGTAGTTTTCATCTTCATAACTATCAAGATCTTCTCCTAAACCTAGATTCTTTACCGTTCCGTCTCTCTGTCTGTTCACGGTTATAAATCTAGCACTTAAATTATCCGTAATAGGTTGGTTTATAAACCCATAAACTTCAGCAAGACCATACGAGCCAACTAACGTTCTTATTTCAGCTTCAAACTCATCACCAGGTTTAGTGGTAATAAAATTAACCGCTCCACCTATACTGTTTCTTCCGTAAAGAGTTCCTTGTGGTCCTCTTAAGATTTCAATCCTTTCAATGTCATATAGACCATTGTCAGTTGAAGCAATACCAAAATCTTCAGAATAGGCACCATCATTGTAAGTTCCTACTCCCGGATCTCCTCCAAGCGCTCTGAAGACCCTGCCAACTCCACGAATTGATATATCATATGGCTGGATAGTCGTTGCAGGAATATAGTTTTGAAGGTCTTCTTGATTTCTTAGATTAAGACTATCAATTAAAGAGCTGTCAAAAGCCGTTATTGAAATAGCAGTATCTTGTATTGAAGCTGCCCTTCTTTCAGCAGTTACTATAACTTCTTCTATGCCACCAGTAGATTCTTCTTCATCGGCCGAAAATACAGAAATTGGCAATAAAGCAAGAATTAAAACGTAAATAAAACGATTCATAAACCCTCCCCAGAGTATTAAATTTACTAGGTTGCCAACTCTTATTAGCAACTTATATTCACAAATTACGCCTATTTTGATTAATTTTCAAGAAAAAAATTGATACAAAACTATACAAAAATAAAATATGCAAAAGTAAAAGCAACTAGATTATTAATTGAATGCAGTGCCATTACTAAAAATAGGGAATTATGTTTGCACCGCAAGAAACCCAAGAAAAGACCAAGAACAAAAAGAATAAGAAGAATCTTTAATTCATATTGAAAGTGTAAGGATGTCCATGCAAAGCTGGATAACCCTATTGCTGCCGAGTCACCCAGGGTATTCCTCAGTTGTGACAATAAAAACCCTCTGAAAACAAACTCTTCAAGGATTGGGGCAATAATAATAGCAGTAAAAACGCCTAATATAATAGGCTCAGAGAGCATAAACCTTATAAATGATTCGGGTGCTTCAATCTGCAAAACCCGCATATAAATTTCTTCTAAAACAAGGAAAAAAGTTAAAAGTAGAGTAGATTTAAAAAAAACAGATTTATTAAAAAAGAATAATCCCAACTCACTGGTTAGATCTAGCTCTCTTTTTTGCATTCTGCGCACAAAGAAATAAATAATCAAAGGAGTTGAAAGGATCATCGTCAGGTTGCCTTTAATAGGATAAAGAATAACTTTTCCAAAAATACCCATTTCTACTTCAGTAGGATTAAAGAAAACCCAGTCACCTGCAAAAGCAAGCAATACATCAAATGGAATGGGGAAAAAATTAAAAACCAGCAGAGATAAGATTATTGCCCATAAAGGATTAAAAAAATTTGATTCTTGGTTTTTCATATTTATTTGATTATAGGTTTACTAAATATTAAGTATAGATAAATAGTTAGAAGTAATTAAAGGATTCATTATTAGTGCTAAGATAGATGAAATTTGGAGAAATTTATGGCCTACGCCCCTAAAGAAAGAAGTTACTACGATGCTGACAGTCACGTTATGGAATTGCCCAATTTCATCATTGACTATGCTGATAAAGAATTTAAAGATCTAATACCGCCTGTTAATTACAAAGCCAGTCTCGTGACTGATGAAGAAGTTGAAGAAATAATTAATAACGGTGGAAAGCACTCCAAAGAGCACGTAGAGGCACAGATTGCATTAGGAGATGGCTTGATTGCTGAATCAAAAGAAATTCAAGCTTTAGGTGCCTTTGATCGAGATGACAGAAGCGTTGCCATGGACTTGCTTGGTTTTAAAAAACAACTTGTTTTTGCAACTCACAGTGTTGTCACTCCTTTTAGAGATGTTAGAGGTAAAGCTAAATACGTTGACAACCAGAAGGGAATCTCGCCTGAATTGCGCTATGGAGCTACACGGGCTCACAACAGAGCCATGTCAGATTTCTGCTCTGAAGATTCAAGGCTTATGGGTGTAGGAGTTATTCCTTTACACGAACCAGAATTAGCAATGATTGAATTGGACTTTGCTATTAAGTCTGGCCTAGAAGCAATATGGATTCCTCATTACGCATGCGGAGATAGGTCTCCTGGGCATTTGGCATTAGACCCTTTTTGGCAAAAACTTTCAGATAAAGGTATTCCTTTTTTAATGCACGTAGGCGGAGCACCTCTTCAATTGGATAAAAGCTGGAACGATAATGGTAAGCCACCCAGCAAGGATTGGATGGGCGGTGGAGAAAATGTTAGAGCAAAAGATATGGTTGTTATGCATCAAGGACCTGAAACTTTTATCTCGATGATGGTTTTAGATGGCGTTTTCGAAAGGCACCCTAAACTTCGAGGTGCTAGTGTTGAGTTGGGAGCTGGCTGGGTTCCTGAAATGTTACAAAGACTTGATTACGTTGTTAAAACTTGGAACAGAGTAGATAAAAACTTGAAAGACATAAAAAGAAAACCTTCTGAGCAGTTAAAAGAACAGATGGCTTTTACCCCCTTTGCCCATGAGGATGTGGGATTATTGATGAATGCTTCGAGTCCAGAACTTTATCTTTTTTCAAGTGACTATCCGCACGTAGAAGGCACGAGGGATCCAATTGGAAAATTTGAAAAGACCTTAACAAACCATGGTGAGGCAGAAAAAGATCTCTTTTATTCTGAGAACTTTCTTAGAATCTTTCCTAGGGCCAGAGTATAAATCTCTGAATAGCTCTTGAAATCTATAAATGGCTTCCTAGTAGCTGTTTAAAATTCTTGGTATAGAATTTTAATTTAGTTTCTTCTGAAATATTCCCCATGGTTCTTTCATATCTGCTTATAGGATCGTCCGTTCCTTCGTGGTGAGGGTAGTCTGTTGCGAACATTAATAAGTCAGCAGCTCCACTTTCTAAAATCCATCCGATGTCTTCTCCAGGAAAAGGGGTAAGTTTTACATGATTCTGTACATACTCAGAAGGCAGCATTTTAACGTGAGATAAATCTTGTAGCCTTCTAAAAGCTCTGAAAGATTGATCAAGATGTTTCATCCAAGAAATCACCCAGGAAGCTCCTAATTCAACCACCCCAACCCTGAGTTTTGGGAAACGATTAAAAACTCCATCAAATATCATTGCGGCAAGAAAGAGTTCTGCGCAATAACTTATTCCCATGTAGGCCAAAGCATCTCTAGGGGCATCGCCTTCTTTGTGTTTAGGAACCGAACTAGCATTGTTGTAAAAAGACAAAGGGACAGGGTCCCAGCCATTATCTATCCCTACATGAAGAGTTATGGCCATATCGGCTTCTTCTATACCTTTCCAAACTGGATCAAAGTCTGGATGAGTAGAAGATTTACTACCTACAGGGGCTATGGTGTCTATAGCAACAACAGAAAAGTTTTTATTGATGGCATCTTTCAAAAAACTGAGTGCCACTTCTTCTCCAAAATGAAAGGGAATGTATGCAACTCCGTGCATTCTAGGATCATCTTGACAAAAACTAGCCATGCCTCGATTTAAAGCCTTAACACCTCCTATTACAACTTGGTCTTCTTTTGATGCTAAAACTTGATCAAAAGCACTGGTAGGAAAGACTATATGTCCTTTAAAACCTAGAAGATCATTTGCTAAAATTCTTTCATTAGAATCAAAAGCACCTAAGCCATCCCAGCCTTTATGACCCCATCCCATAAATTCGTCTTTGGCTTTATTTAATACTTCAGGCGATGATTGTCTTTCATTAAATTTCTTAATGGAGTCGTCAATTCTCTTTAAAGTACCTTCATCTCCTTCAACTATAGGCTCAAGCCTATCTCTTATATCTTTATCAGCGAACTCATATATCCAATCCGGTCTCTCCATCATGTGAGTATCAGCATCGTAAATATCTTCTCTATGAGCGTATGGCATATTTCTTTTCCTTTTGCTTATCTTACCACTCGAACTGATAGTAAACTACGATCATGCTTAATCTATTTGTAGAAAATTTTGTAATTGTATTCGTTGCAATTGATCCAATCGGTCTGCTTCCAATATTCGCAACGTTTACGCAAGGACTCAGTAAAAGTGATATCTTTAAATTAACTCTGCGCAGCAGCACAACAGCATTTATTATATTAGTACTATTTTGGGTTTTGGGATCCGCTATTCTGGATTTTATGGGCATCAATATTCACTCTTTTAGAATTATTGGAGGCCTCTTTTTGCTCATTATTGCCTATCAGATGGTCTTTGAACAACGTCAGGAGAAAAGACAAGATACGGTTGAAAAAGCCATGAGCGATGAAGCTCTTACTTCTCTTGCAACATTTCCTCTCGCTATACCTTTTATTGCTGGCCCAGGCGCAATAACAATAGTCATGCTTCTTTCAGAAAAAGGAAACAGCAGTCTTCAAGAACAAGTGATAGGTTTTAGTCCCGTTGCCATCGTCATAGCTCTTACCGCTCTATCATTATGGCTTTCTTCGAAGCTTGTTAATCTTTTACCACTCTCTGCTATAGGCATATTGCAAAGAACTTTTGGGTTGTTATTGGGGGCTCTTTCTGTCGAGTTTGTTATACAAGGTATAAGACAAGCTTTTAGTATTTAAAAACCAATCCTGGATTTATTAATAAATTAAAAAGATTTTCTAAAGACCAGATTCAGTGAATTCTCAATTTCCATTTGTGGGCCATTAAGTTTTTGTTTTACTGGCACAACGAATTCTAAACCAAGACTATTTCCAGAACCCACTTGAAGTAAACGATTAACGCCAAAAGCAACCTCATATGTCTTTCCACCATAATTCTCAGGGTTAGAAGTTTGCACCGGTGCCATAATTTTGACGTCTCTTCCTTCTAAAGAGTCTTGATGTAAAAAACTGCCCCTTAAAGATAAAGACAATTGATCAGACACATCTCTACTGATCCAGAAATTTAAGGATGTACTATCTCCAAAATTCCACTCTTCTTTATCAATGGCTTGTTTATTTTTTATCTGACTACCGTAAGACCAATCCTTGTCTATTTTTGTAAAAGTCATGGCAGAAATAAGAGAAGTGGATTTATCACCCGTTTGCATTGCATAAGGAAAACGAGCATTCATTTTCATGCTCATAGGATTAAGAATTTCACCTTCAGTATCATTAGATCCAATTGATTTTTCCAATCCAACCTCTAGATGTAATTTATAAGCTTTCGTTTCCTTTATCCTAATTAAAGAAGATAAACTAAAGCTAGAAAGATCATCTGTTTGAGTACTAAAAGAACCCACCAAAGCCCTATCTCCCATAGCCTTATAGGTATTTAGGTTCATGTCTTTACTTAGGTAAGTGACCATAAACATCAACGTGTGTTGGTCGCTTAAGCCGTACATTCCTTCCAACATTGTCATATCCATGTTCATCTTTTGTGGAACTGCACTTAATTTTGGAAGCATAGAGCCGTTAGTGTATGGATTGGGTAAAGAAATAATTTGCTGATCCGAAAGTCTTTTACCAAGATCGCTGTTTTGCTTCATGTTCATCCTCATTCTTTTAATAGAAAACATGAGCTGCCCTTTTTTGTGGTATTCACCACCCATAATTCCTGAAGGAGCGTGATGCGAAGCTTTATGCATTTCATGGCCTTTCATATGAGAATGACTCATCTCCATTTCTTCAGAAGAAATATTCATGGAGAGAGAGAAAACCAATGAGAGAACAAAACTAAGGAAAAAAGGATATCTTTTTTTTAACATACTAATTATTTCTATGAATTAAATGAATTTCTCTATAAGTCTTTACTTAGAGCTGAGAAAGAATCGGAAGCTATTTCAAGAATGTTCTCCAAATCTTCTTTGTCATGAGTAGCAGAGATGAAATGATTATGATAATTCACCATGTACAAACCGCGTTTTAAACATTCATCTATCCAAGAATTATGAACCTTAATGTCCACATTGTTCAAGCGAAAATAAGGCATAGTAGGGACTCCAGAAACCACTAGTTCAAATTGATTCTCCTGAGCAACTTTTACTAATCCATTTTTAAGATTATTTCCAAATTCTTCCATTTTGTTTACGGCATCTATTTTTTGCAATTCCAGCAAGGTTGCTTTGGCAGCGGCCATAGGAGCGGCATTAAAGAATTGTGTCCCTGTAAAGTAAACTGCTTCAGCTGATTTCTTTAAGTGGTCAGCTCCAACCAAGGCTGAGATAGGATACCCATTACCCATGGCCTTTCCTAAGCACACAAGGTCAGGCTTGAACCCATAGGCTTCATTGGATCCGGCTAGATTGATCCTGAATCCTGCTCTTACATCATCAACTACAAGGACAATGCCATTCTGCCTGCAAAGTGACTCCACTTTCTGCCAGTATTCGTCTTCCGGTAATACGTTATCTTTAAGAACGGGATGGTGATAAGGAGATGATATAAAACAAGCAATTTCATTGGGATTCTCAGATATCGCTCTTTCTAATTCATCTATAGCATTCCATTCAATATCTATTATTTCATCGGTATCCGAAGGGATGGTGCCAGGACTGTTATTTCTTTG
>MDSV01119903.1_pt1 | contig 17046 bp, 13 predicted proteins | sample 810851 | NCBI WGS metagenome assembly MDSV01 (sample SAMN05326640, study PRJNA326480) | marine metagenome | isolation source: seawater | place: Atlantic Ocean: North East | collected 2012 | reverse complement strand
TAGAATAAAGTTTATTTGTATTTTCTTTCATATTTTTTTCTTCAGAATAATTTTTAATTATTTGTTTTCTATTATTTCCTATTTTTCCATGTGATATAATACCTTTATTTTTTTTTAAATTAATTTCAAATTTTCTTTTTTCCTCTTTTTTATTATTGTATCTTTTTAAAGATGCAAGATATTGAAGAATATTTGTTTCATTTTTTAATCTATTTATTATATCTATATTTTCATTATTTATGAATACTTGTATTTTATATTGAAATAATATTTTACATAATTTATTTATTTTAGATAATATTATTCCATTTTTTCTTATTTCATTTGATGTTTTTAATAAATTTATTAGTAACTTTTGAAATTTGTTCATTAAATCTTGAATAATTATATTTTTTCTATTTATATTACTATATTTTGTAAAATTATTTTTTCTAACATTATTATGATCAATATTATTTATTAATAAGTAAAGATTGACTAATATTTGATTATTATTATTATTATTATTCACTTGTTGAATAATTAATTCTTCAATATAATGTATTTTACTTAATTCCCTTGCTATACCAATATTACGATTATTATTCATTATATTATATATAAATATTATAATTTATTTTCCCTACAACCTGAATTTTTTAATTTATAATCAATTAATTTTATTAAATTAGTAGTAGAATCAATAAATAAATCTGGAATAAAAGAATGAATTAATGCTTTAAAAGTACCAATACCTAATAAAAAACTAATATTAAGTGAAAATCGTAAATGCTCCATATAAGTCATACACACATTTGAAGGATGTTTAAAAAAAAAGTTCATATATTTTAAATACATTTTTTATATAATTATTAATTTAATGAGGATATTAATTCGTCTAAATTTACATCAATTACTTCACTATAATCTGGTAAATTTATTTCTTCATTTCCAGTATTTTCATTTAATGTTGTATTCCAATTTGATATTTCATCATTACTCTGCATATTGTATTCTTCATTGTTATCAATAAAAAATAAATTACTTTCAGTATTTTCCTCTAAATTATCTATTTTTTGATCTTTCTTTTCAAAAAATTTAACTTTATTACTATGATTTTCAATTACTTCATTTTCATATTCTAAATAAATTATATTTAATCTATTTTGTCTTCCCAATCTTTGTGCTCTTCCTATTGTTTGATCAATTACATTAATATTCATTTTATGAACAAAAATAATATGTGTTGAATTTTCAAAATTCATACCACATGAAAATAAAGATGAATTAGCAAATAATATCTTTGAATTACCATATTTATAATTACATACTGTCTTTTCAATTTCATTTATATTTCCCTTTTCTAAATCTTCAAATTCAATATCATTTATTTTACAAATATTTTCTAATTTTTGAAATATATAATTGAAATCACAAAAAATTATTACCTTATAATTATTATTTTTTAAATTTTCAATAAATTTTTGTAAATAATCTAATTTACTTCCGTTATATAAATCATAACCATTATTAACATAATTATCTATTTTAGATTCTTTTTCTTGTTCTGCTTCTTCTTCTTGTTCTGCTTCTTCTTTATGATCACATAATGTATTATTTATTTGACTATTTTCTACTTTTAAATAATTAGTAATTGTAATATTCTTTGTATTACAATAAATACAATTATCCTTTTTATATTTATTAAACCATTCATCAACGCAATTTACACATATATTATTATTACAACATTTAGATATGTAATAATCTAATTTATCATCAAATATTTCGTAACAAACAGGACAAATATCATTTTTCTTTAATTTTTCGATTAAAATATCTTTTTTCTTAATATAATCGTTTAATTCATCATTAAATTTCTCATGATATTTTTTCATATTAACTAATAAATTATCACTTTTTAATACAATTTCTAAGTTTGATAAAATTTCATAAAAATTTATAATATAATTTTCAAAATTTTTAAATAAATCAATAAAATTCATTATAAATATATCTACACTTTTAGTTTTATTAATATTTATTAAGTCATCTACAAATTTAGTTATCTCTTTGCTTTTATTTTTTATAACACCATTTATAATTTTAAAAACTTTTAATAAATTTTCAATATTTGATTCATTAATGCCATTATTACTTAAATCTAATTTATATAAATTATATATTGATTCATTCAAATTATGAATATATATTCTAAATTCTTTTAAATTATTTTTTCTATTTTTTACAATAATATCATAATATTCTTGATAATCATTTTCTAAAATTGGATTTATATAAAATTTAAAATAATCTAATAAATTTTCAATTAGTTTTATACTATTTCTTTTAAAGTTAAATACTAATGTTATATCTTTAATATTTGAATTAAAATCACTAATATATATATTTTTATTTAATAGCTTATCTTCATAATATTTTATATTTTTTTCAAGATCTTCTATTTTATTATTATAGTTTTCTATAATTGATTTATTTTCATTAAATATTAATGATATTAAACTTTTTTCATCTCTTGCTATTTTTTGATTAAAATTTTTATCATTTAATTTATAATAACAAGCATTTATATTTCTTAATTCATCATCTGATATAATATCTACTAAAACTTTATCAACATATAAATTTCTACATAAAAATTTTTTACTATCAGGATCTTCCAAATTTATTTGTTTATCAATAAAATTTTCATTACATAAAATTGTAATATCTTTCTCTTTTTTATTTTTTAATTTTTGTGTATAATAACCATTATTATTATTGAAACTAAAAGATGCTGATATAAACATAATAAATTTTGTATTAAAATTTTGATTTATAAAATTACCAACATTATCTATTTCATCAATAAATAATCTATCAACATTTAATTCTAAACTTGTCATTGTACTAGCTAATGAATTATAATATGATGAACTAACCAATATAATATCTTTATTATATAAACTATGTGGCTCTGAATATAAATTTAATAAATGTTCATATTCAACAAATTTTAAATATGTTAATTCATCTGATATTCTATCAATACTATATATCCATTGAAAATAAATATTTTGTGGAACTACAATTACATTTGTCTTTTTAGGTCTTTTATTCTTTTTATCTTTTTTTTTTAATTCATGTATTAATGATAATACCACATAAGTTTTACCACTTCCTGGCTTATCTCTCATAATAGCATAATCACTATTCGATTCTATATCCATAGCTTTTTTAAGCATAGCTAATTGATGATTTTTTAAATTAATATTAATATCTTCTGGTTGTATATATCTTTCACTATTTTCATCTAATTTCATATTTTTTTTTAATAAATCAATCTTAAGTTCAATTATTATTTTTCAAAAATAATTAATAATATTTTATTATCTTTATCTTTGAATGTGTGTATTTTATTATATAAATAATCTTTTTTATTAAGATTTAAGTTTGTTGGTGATTTTAATATTATAAATTTAAATTTATCATAATAACTATTAATAATATCCTTTATAAATATCTTGTTGTTATTATCGTCAGTTATAAATAAATCTATATTATTCATATTTTTATAATTTGGACCACCCCATGGTGGATCTACAAATAACATATCATAATTAATATGTAAATTATTATTATTAATAGATGATACAAAGTCATCATTGATTGTTTTTATATTATTAATTTTTAATATATCAATATTATGAGTTAATATATTATAATGAATTTTATTTTTTTCAATTGATAAAACATTTTTAAAATATTTTGTAAAACTAATTGTATCACCACCAACACAAGCTGTACAGTCAATTATGTTTAAATTTTTTGTATTTAGATTAAGTTTTTTAAAAAAATTAATAATTATTGATTTTATCCAAGATGTATGAATTGGTTTAGTTATACTATATTTTGCGATATTTGTAATTAGAAGTTTTTCATTATTATTGATTTTTTTTAAGTCAGAATCATTAAAATAATTTTTGGGATTAAAGTTCTCAATTAATATTGGTACATCTTCACTTGATTCAATGCTCATAATTAATATAATCGTATTTATTTTAAATGTATTTTAAACATATCTAATATTTAAAGAATAAAAAAAAAATGATATAAATATATACTACTAATATTATATTAAAAATATGGGTGTACCTACTCTTTTTAAAAAAATTATTAATAACAAGCACTATAAAAATATTCACAAAGGAATTAGAAATGGTCAAACTAATTGTGATTATTTTTTTATGGATTATAATGGAATAGTTTATAATGCTTATGAAAATATAAAAAAAGATATAGAAGAAAATAATTATACAAAACAAAAAATTGAAGAATTAGTTATGGAAGAAGTTGTACGAATTACACAAGATTTAATTTGTAATGTTGTAAGACCTAAAAAATTAACATATATTGCTTTAGATGGCCCTGCTCCTAGGGCTAAAATGATACAACAAAGATCAAGAAGATTTAAAGCTATTATGGAAAAAAATTTTTTAAATGATTTAAAAGATAAATTTAAAATGAATCAAAGTAAGGAATCATGGGATAGATCTGCTAATATTTCCCCTGGTACAGAATTTATGGAAAAATTAAGTAATAGAATAATCAAAGCTATGAAAGAAAAAACTTTTCAAAAGCATAATAGTAACATGAAAATTATTTTTAATAATGGAAATACACCAGGTGAAGGAGAACATAAATTTCTACATTTATTAAGAAATATGAGAACTATGGAATCTAAAAAAAATGACAAGATTTATTTATATGGAAGAGATGCTGATTTAATCATTTTAGCAGTATGCACACATAAATTTAATATTCATATTATTCGCGAAATAGCATTAGAAAATGATAGACATCTAAATGAATTATATGACGGATATAAATATTTAGAATTAAATATTGATAACTTAAAAGATGGGTTTTATAATGATTTAATAAGAAAAGATTATTATAAAGAAAAAGAAGGTATTAAAATTATCAAAAAAAGTAAAATATCTTTGTTAAATGATTATATATTTTTAACATTTTTAGCAGGTAATGATTTTGTATTATCTTTACCATTTTTAAAAATTAAGAAAGATGCTTTATCAAAAATTATAAATATCTATCAAGACATAAAAGATGATTTTTCTGATTATTTAGTAATGTTTGATTTTAGAAAAGATAAAAAACCATCAATCAATATTAGTTTTTTACAAAAAATATTTGAAAGAGCATATGATAGAGAAGATGAATGGATGAAAAAAGATATCCAAGATGAAATTGACAAATATTTAAATGGATTTATGTCTGAACAAACAAAAGAACTTGAATCAACATCAAGTCAATATAATATCATTAGAAATAGATATACACATTTACATATTGCTAGTCCAAATCATCCTCTTCATGAAGAATATCATAAAGATATTCGTTCATTAAATTATAATGAAGATTATAGTAAATGGAGAGTAGATTATTATAATTATTTTTTAGGAACAGATGAAAAAAGTCATATAGATTTATGCACACATAATTATATAGAAAGTTTATATTTTACACTAAATTATTATTTTGTAGGTTGTCCATCCTGGTCATGGCATTATAAATTTAGAATAGCACCTTTATTAGGAGATGTTTATAATTACTTAAAAGAAAATAAAAATATTGAAAAAATTAATAATTTTGAATTGGGTAATCCAATGACACCTTTTCAACAATTGTTGTTTATTTTACCACCACAAAATAAAGATATTTTACCTGAAGTCTTACATCCAGTAATGATTGATGATAAAGTTGGTGCTACACAATATTATCCAGAGTCAATTAAAATTGATGCTGTTTTCGGAGGTAAAACAATGTATAGTGAAGCTATATTACCAGAAATAAATGATGAATATTTAATAAGTATTATAGAAAAATACGAAGAAAAATTAAATGAAAAAGAAAAAATTAGAAATACTATTAGAACTAAATCATTTGGAAATTAATTTAATTTTTATTTTAATTATATATAAAAAAAATATATAATTATAATATATAATGAATAAATTCGGTGGAGCTGAATCTGAACGTCACTTTAGAGTTGTCGAACTTGCAGGAAAAAAAGTTGCTATTGGTGGAGTATCAATTACCAATAAAGGATCACCTAGTGATGCTGCTAGAAAATTATTAACTTCTATTGCACACGAAAAAGGTTTAAAAAAAATGAAAAAACTTGATTTAGGAAAAGTTAAATTTAAAATCCAAGAATTCACAAGAGGATCTAAAAACAAAGTTTATGGTCCTTATGAAGGTCATTTCCATAAATACACACCAGCTGAACTTAAAAAAGCCAAAACTGCTGGAGGTAAACAAGGATTTACAATGAAACCTGTAGTTAAATTAGCTTAAATAAATTAAAATATTTCTTTTATTAATATTATTTTTAACTTATCTAAAAATAATATTTATTTATTAATAATACGAATTTAAAATTAAATTGTTTTTATAATATATGTCTTACTATCAATGTCAAAGATGTTTTTTTATATCTAAACAAAAGACTGGTATGATCCGACATTTAGATCGTAAAAATAAATGTATTAAAAATATTCAATCATATAAATACCCAGATAATGAATTAAGAAGGATGTCACTTGAAATTAAAAAAGAAAATGATAAAATTATAGAAAAAAAAACAACTGTAATAGATTCAAAAAAGGAAAAATTTGAATGTCATTATTGTTTTAAATGTTTTTCTACTAAAGGAAATTTAAAAAAACACATATTAAAACATGAAGATGGTACAATACCTGTATATCCAAAAGAATATTATGAAAATAAAAAAAATGACAAAATTAATGATTCTATAAATAATATTGAAGACTCTAATTTAGATAATAATAAACAAATTAATAAATATAACGATGTAAAGACAAGTATAATTAATAGCGATAAAGAATATATTAAATACAAAGATGAAGATAATAATAGTGTAAATCAAACAATTAATAATATTACTGTGAATCAACAATTCAATAATTATAACATAATTAATATGAAATATCCAAAAGGTTTTGATAAAGATTGGGATTTATCTAAAATATCTTATGAAAAAAAATTATTTTTAATTAATACATGTAATACAAAATATAGTGAATTATTAAAATTTATATTACAAAATGATAATAATTTAAATGTAATCATAGAAAATGAAACAAATACTGGTATTGTTTATAAAAATGATACTGAAAAATACATACATCTTAATAAATCTGATATAATTGATCAATCATTAACAAAACTTAAATCACAATTAAATAGTTTATGCGATGAAATATGTGTGCAGAATGGAAATGTAAAAAATATTGAAAAATATCAATACGAAACATTATCTATTAATAAAAAATTTGATGACTATACTAAAAATAATAATGATATAAGAAATGGAGTTCAAGATATTATATCAAATATATTTAATGAAAAAAAAGATAAAACAATTGATATGATGAATAAAATTATTGAAAATGAAACAAACGATAATCTTTTAAAAAATGGTTTTTAAATCAATCTTTTTCAATTAACTTATTTGTAAATATTTATAAATAAAATATTTATTATTAATAATGGAATATATTATAATATTATTTATTTCTATAATAATATTTATAGGTTATTTAATATCCTTTAACTATATTAATAAAAATAAAATACCATTAGTTTTATATAAAACTGGTCCTTTCCAAAAATTACCAGATAATTTATCTACTTTAATTGAAAATAATTGTAAAAAGTTAAATTGTGAAAAATATTATTATTATAATGATGAAATGTGTTCTAATTTTATTAAATATAATTTCTCATCAGATATATTTAAAGCTTATAATAGTTTAATACCAACTGCTTACAAAGCCGATATATGGAGATATTGTGTATTATATAAATATGGTGGTATTTATGGAGATTTAACACAAACTAATCTTTTAGAATACGATTTTAATGAAAAAAATTGTGATATGGTCTTAACAAAAGATAGATATGAATTAAATTGTAAAAGTTTAACAAACATTCAAATATCTTTTATGGCTTCAAAACCAAATAATAACTTTTTACTATTTTTAATAGAAAATATATCAAAGAATATTTTAGAAAAAGATAAAGGAACATGTACTTTAGATGTTACTGGTCCTAAGGCTTTCGGAAGATATTTCTGCATTTATTTTAATACAAAAAAAATTCCACTTGGAATATCTTATTTTAGAGGATTAGATAATCAAGAATATAAAATAAACATTCCATTTTATATGCATGATAATGATTATATTTTTAATATTGAAAAAAAAAAATTTATTAAAAATAAAATTAAAGATCATATAAAATTAATATATAAATCAGATAATGGTATAAAAAATAAAAATAAATATCATTATCAATGGCATCGTAACAATGTTTTTAAATAATAAATTTTTAATTATAATTATTTAAAAATTATATTATCTTGCCATAAATGTGTATATTTTGGTATTTTTGTAACATTATATAAATCATTATTATGCGATCTTATTTTAGTTGATGCTATTATTTTTTGTGTTTTAATATCTCTAAAAACTAATCCCTTATATTGTCTTAAATCTATTCTTATTTTATAATAATTATTATCTAAACCTTTAATATTATTAATTCCCTCAGGAATTTTATCAAGATTAAAAAATAATTTAAAATATCTACAAAAAGCATATGGACCAGTAACATCCAAACTATTATTTCCCTTTTTCTTATCTAAAACATCAGTTGTTATATTATTTAATAAATATTTAAAAAAATTACTATTTGGCTTTGTAGCAATAAATGATATTTGAATAGCATCATCATCAATATCTCTAACTAAAACCATATCAACATTATGATCATTTACATTGTATTCTTTAAAAAATCTTTGTGTCATATCCCCATAAACACCTCCATATTTATATAATACACAATATCTCCATATATCAGCTTTATACGCTGTAGGTATTAAGCTATCATAAGCTTGTGATATTCTATAATCTATACTATCAACTAAATTTTTACAATCTTTATCATTGTAATAATATAAATTATTTAAATTTAATCTTTTTTTATTATAAAAAAATATATTTTGAAGTTCATATGTTGGTTCATCATAAGGACCTGTTTTATGTAAAATACTTGGTATCTTATTATAACTTTCAATTATATTCTTCGACCTTAATAAATAATACAAGAATATTAAAGAAATTAATATTATAATTATATATAACATATAATATTAATTTATAAAAAAAATTTTATTTTTTTTTAAATTTTAATCAAACATAAAATGTTTAATCTTATATTTGTTTCATTTTTTTATAACTTTTTTAAAAATTATTAGTAACTTATATTTTTTCTTTTAACATTCTATAGAATTGATTATTATCATAAAAATATTTTGTTTTATTTGAATTATTATCCATAGCATCATAAATATCTTGTGGTAACAATAATTTTGATTGCTTTAACTTACTAATTAAATTAGTAATTACATTTCGATTTTCATCAATAATTTTATATGACATTTCATTAGCTTCCATTAATACTTTACTTATCTCTAAATCAATCAAATATTTAGATTGATCACTTAAATCAGGATAAATATTCTTTTCACCCATTCCATAATTTATAATCATCGTCTTAGACAAATCATATGCTTTTTCTAAATCTTGTTTAGCACCACTAGTCACAGAATATCCATAAAATATTTCTTCTGCTATTCTTCCTCCTAATAATACCATTAAATGACTAATCAATCCATCTTTAGTATAAATATTACTGTCTTCATCATTACTCTCAAATACTGTATAACCAGGACTTGAAGGTGAATTCATATTTAATACAACTTTTCTAACATTAGCATGATCTTTACATAAAAATCCAACAATAGCATGACCTAATTCATGTACAATTATTCTATCAATCATCTCTTCACTAAATTTATGTTCTTGATCTTGCCAACCTGCTATAATTCTATTACTAATATATTCTAAATCTGACCATTCAATTAATTCTCTGTTATCTCTTAAAACATATAACATTACTTCATTTAATAAATTTTCTAGTTGTGCCCCAGAATATCCACCTGTCATTTCAACAATCGAATCAATGCTAATTAATTTATCTAATGGCTTACCCTTTAAATGAATTTTTAATATTTCTTTCCTAGTCTTAGAATCTGGCAGTCCAATATATACCTTTTTATCCATTCTTCCTGGTCTTAACAATGCACTATCCAATAAATCAACTCTGTTTGTTGATCCAATTACAAATACATCATCTTCATTGTTAAATCCATCCATATTAATTAATAACTGATTTAATGTCTGATCTTTTTCAGAATTTGAATTAGCCATATCATTACCTCTTTTTCTAGCTAAAGCATCCATTTCATCTATAAAAATTATACATGGTGAATTCTTTGATGCTGTTTTAAATAATTCTCTTATTCTACTTGCTCCAACACCAACATACTTTTCTGTAAATTCACTGCCTGATACAGGAATAAAACTCATGTTTGCTTCACCACAAAATCCTTTTGCTAATAATGTTTTACCATTACCTGGAGGACCCTCAAAAATTAATCCTCTTGGAATTCTTACATTATACTTCTCATACTTTTTTTTATTTTTTAGTAAATCTAATACTTGATCTAATTCTTCTTTAATTTTATCATAGCCTCCAATATCTGTAAAATTATATTTTGAATTTTTTACTATTTCAAACGAATGTTGTTCTAAACCATCTTGTAATCCTTTTTTTTGTTGATAGGAAGCTGATTTCCTAAAATTCTGAAACATATCCATATCTTCGTCATCGTCATCATCTTCATCATTATTGATTTTTTTTATAAATACTCCAGGAAATGAAACTCGTGCTTTTCCATATCTACTATAATTTTTCATTCTTTCTATAACTTCTTGATTTTCATAATCATTGAAAATATTATTTTCAATAATATTATTTGTTCCATTAAATGCTTTTTCAAATTCTTTTATCTTTTCATTAATTTCAGGATTTGTTTTATTTATATATTCATTATTCAAATTTTCAAGTAAATCAGTTACATTAACATTATTATTCTTGTATTTCATATAAATAATATTTTTAAATGGTGAATATTTATTGTTTCTTAAATAAAATAATTTTTCTAGGTTTTTTATATTTTTGTTATCCATGTGATTAATATCACTTTTTTTGTAAAATCCATTATTATGATTAAGATTGTTACTAAAGGATAAAGTTTGTGTTATTAATAAAAATAAATTTATAATCTTGAATTTCATTTATTATAATACTAGAAAGGCTTTAAATTAAATTATTTCTTTATTTTAATTTTGAATCTAGTTTTTTTATTAAAAATATTAAATATCTTTTTTATATCTTCAATTGAATAATCTTGGTTATATCTTAATTTTAAATACTCTTGTACTTTGAATAAATAATTATTTATATTTGTTTTTTTTTCGATTTTATATTCCCTATTTTCAGGATTATATATAGCACCTTCTTCTATTAACTTATCTTTATCAGATTCACTTAATTTTAAAAGACTTTTATATTCATAAAAAACTTCAGGAATTTCAGGAATAGTAATATTTAAATTAAATATCTTATTTAACATAATTATATCAGTAGAAGCAGCAGGTCTTTGTCTATAAATTCTTCTTTGAACATCCACTTTTAAATCCATAAATTTTACTCCACAAAAATAAAAATGATAATCCTGAAAACCAACTATTTCTTCAAAATATTTAGCACCACATTTCTGTGCCCATTCATCTAACCAAGTATCCCAATATTTAGGCCAATTATCAGTTCCCTTCATTTTAAAATCTAAATTATTTATATTATTTAAGGTTTTCATTAAATCTTCTTTATTTTTTACATTATCAACATATATATCAATATCATTATTTTTACGAAGACCTAAAATCATTAATATTGAAGAACTACATATCAAGATATTTTCTTGTGTAAAATGATCATATTTAGAAATTTCATCCTTCAATCCAAAAATCTCTTTTAAATTATCTTCATATTTACTACTCAATAATTTTTCTATATTCTGTTTTTCAATAAAATTTAATGAATTTTCATTGTAAAAAATAGATGATATCACTTTTTTTTGGTACTTATTATTACTATATAATAATATACTATTCTCTTTTTCTTCAAGAATAAATGTATCGTATTTTTTATTGATTAACATTAAAATATTTATTTCAATATATTCTTTATCGTATTCAGAAAAAAATAAATAATCATCATTTATTTTTTTCATTAAATCATAATAATTATATATATCAAAATATTTTATTTGATATAATATCTTATGTAACACATTAAACTTAATATTTATATTTTTTATACCATATAATTTATGTGAATTTTTTAAATTATTTAAGTAATAATTATATGATTCTTTTTTACTTAAATTAACACACATTAAAAGATTTACATTTTCATAATAATTAATAGTATGAAAACAAGCATTATCAATATGTTTATTATACTTATTTATTAACTTATTATCTTCTAAAATTTTATTTGTTTCATCGTATAATTTTAAATCTTTACATTTTAAATCTTCCCAATATTCCTTGACAGGATTAAATAATTCTTGTTTATTCTGTAAAATAGACATAATTTTTGTTTTCTAGTGTATAGAAAAAATCATTTTTTTTATTTTTTTTAAATAAAATAATATAAAAGTTGTTTTTTAAAAAAATATAGTAACATGATTACTAATATTTGTCATAAATTTTATTTAATTTATGATATATATATATTCTTTTAAAAATGTATTTCTTATAAATAATAATAATTGAATTATGTACAATATTTTTTGTTTTCAATATATCTTTTATTATACATCATGTAAGTTAAAAATAATCCTTTAGATATAACTATAAATATGTTATTTGATAATATATTTGGATATTCTTGATATACACCATTAGCTAAAGACATAAAAAATACATTAAAAAATATATCTAAAGTTAAGTCTCTTTTATTACCTAAATTATCTACATATCTTTTATGATTATTAGGTATGTGATACATTAAAAATAATAAAAATATATCTATTCCTAATCCTTTAAATAAAATATTTAATAAAAAACATCCAATTATAAATATAAAACTTTTTTCAATATTCATTATTTTTTTATACTTAAATGTTGAAAAATAACATTCAAAATATTTTATTGAATAAAGTAATAAATATATATCAAAAACATGTGAAAATATATGATTCATGCTAAATAATTTACTTAATAAAATATTATTTGTTTCTAATTTAATTAAATTTTCAAAATTATCTGTTTGAACACTATGAGAAAAAATAATTCCATAATGTGGTAATACATAATTTTTAACAAATAATTTTTTAAAATTAAGTATCATATTATTAAAATAATTAAAATTAATATATTTAAATTAATAAATATTTATTTAAAGCATTGTTTATATATATAAATAGAAATTATGTCTATTAAAATAAATATCTATATACTAAAAAAAAATGAAGAATGTTTAATTGAAACAATTGAACAAAATTTAGATTTAAAAATGATTGAATTTAAAGATAATTTATTGAAAAAATATTTCCCAGAAAATAATTATTTAGAAATTAATAATATAACAGAACGCGTTTATAAAGATTATGGTATGTTATTTTTTGATAAAGGAATTTTACCAGATACAAATGACTATTATTTATTAAATAAATTTACTACACCAAATAGAACTTTTTCATTTTTAATTAATGGTAAAAATATAGAAAAAAAAAATATAACTAAAAAACCTGTTAATATCAATTTTAATAGATATAAACCTAAAGATGAAAATGAGCCTGAACCATTTGTATTTAAAGAAGAAGATTTCCCACCATTATGTTAATTTAAATTATCCAATATTATTTTTTTTTTGTATTTAAATAATATATATGACAACAGAAATAATAAAACACGATGAAATTGTTGATTTATTAAAATTAACAATGCTTATTTATAATTATGGAAAAGATTTCACTGTAAAAAGTGGTCAAGATATCCAAGAATTTATAAAAAGTTTAAGTAAAGAAGAAAATAAAAATTTATTAGAAAATGTTAATGATTTAAGAAAAGAAGTATTATATTCAATTGCTGAAAATTCACCACATGGTGAAATTTTAGGTTTTGTAAATACTGCTGAAACAGATTTACAATGTGCGGTTACTATAAGCCATGCTAAAAAAAGAATTAATATAATTTTTAGAGGAAGTGAATCTAAATCAGATTGGTATTATGATCTAAAAATTTTTAAACATAAATTAGAAGAAAAATATCAATCAGATAATGATGATGTTTATGTTCATTTGGGATTTTATGAACAATTAAAAAATAATAATTCATATGAAAATATATTAAAATTAGTGAAAGAAGGATTAGTTTCACATCCAGAATATGAATTATATATAACAGGTCATAGTTTAGGAGGTGCTTTATGTACATTATTTGGATATTTATTATCATGTGAATTATTAAATAAAGTTACAGTTGTATCATTTGCTAGTCCTAGAGTAGGTAACGAAGAATGGAAAAAAGTATTTGATTCAAAAAAGAATTTAATTCATTATAGAGTTACAAATAATAGAGATGTTGTTACAGCAGCACCAATGTGGGGATATAAACATACTGGTCATAATATAAGATTATTTGAAGATAGTTATATTTATTATCCTGATTATTCATATAATGGATGGTGGGAATTTTCATTATTTAATTGTTGGAGTGTAGGAGATCATGATTGTGATCTTTATTATACAAGATTAATTAAAAACAATTGGTAAAATAATTTTATTATTTATTACTTTTTGATAATATATATAAATATATTATCAAATATATTAATTATTTCATTAATTTATTAATTTATTTTTTCGAATATACGAACAAATCCATCACCTAAGTGATTAGTACTTTCCGCTAATGTATTAGAAGAAATAATGTATTTTTCATTATTTAAGAAAAAAGGATTATTACCAAATTGTTGTCCTTCTTTAATACCACCAATATTCTCAACAATTTTCCATCCTTTATTCAAAGAACTAGTACTAGTTTCATCTAATTCATAAACAAAAACTTGACCTGATCTAAATAAACCATTATATAAACCATCAGTTTCTCCTATTATTATTTTTGTTCCATCACTATTTACACCTATATCATCGCCAAATTGTTGATTTCCGACATGCCCATCACTCGATGAAAATTTACTAGTAGAAATAATATCACCACCCACTTGTATCCAATATTTATCACCTACAACTGGTTCAATAATATCACCTTCCCAACTATTTACTTCATCACCTCCAAAATAGCTTCCAACTTCTCTGTAAGTATATCTGTCATTTTCATTTGTATTTGGATTAGTATCTGCTCTATAACTAATTAGTAACTTACCATCTGTATCAAATTCATATCCTGTATTTCCTGCTGCAACAATAGGTTTTGTCTGTGCCGGAATTTCTATGTATTCATCATTTAGTAATATAGGATTACCATCAGCATCATCTTCAATATTACCATCGTCATCTCTTTGATAAGTTTTTCTGTTGAATGTTCTAATCATATTAACAATTTTTATTTTATCATGACAAAATTTATCTTTATCTGCTTCAGTATATGTTCTATATTTAAATACTCTAATTCTACCACGTCTATAATTATCATATGATGATATTTCCCCATCATCACCATAAAAACTTGTATCACCTATTGCTATTGTTAAACCATCATTAGACATGCTAAAGTTATCTGTCTTACTCTGTTTAATATTCTCTCCATTCGAATCAACAGCTGGCATATATATTGGAAATCCCATTTGTGACCAATAATAGTTACCTACAACAGGCTCTGTACTAAAACTAGAAGTTACTATTATTCTTTTTTTCTTTACAGTATAAGCTGGAAAAGTACCTGTAATTATATTAGATGTATGATCATATACATTATTGTCTTTATCTTCTTGTGTATATATTCTCCATTCATAATTAACATAACAGTTCCCCCTTATCAAAAAATCTGCTGTTGATTGATAATCATCTTCTTCTAAATTAGAAATATCGTTTGGTGCATAAAGTAAGCATATTCTATTACCATCGTCATTTATAGAACATTCTGTAGGTTGAAATCCTGGTATGCCACTATCAATTCTTTCTCCAAGCTTACTATAAGTTTTAGTTTCTTGATTATACTCAAATACAACTGCTAAACCTTCTTTTTTATTAGCATCGTCTTCATAGGGATCTAAACTAATATTTTTATATGCATCATCTATAGCATAATTAGACGACCATAATGACTGCACTAATATTATTCGGTCTAAATTATTAGACGAGCTTAATAAAGTATTTTTATAATAATTTTCTCCTAATATTTCATATGGTTTAAAATCACAAACTTTTTCCCATAAATTTGTTAAAGTATTATATTTGAATCTTGAATAATATATTTTGTTATCAAGATTATTCTGTGTTATTAATAATTCGTTACCAGCGTTATTAATTAAAGTAGTATCTCCGAATAATGGTGCCTCTTGAAAGGGATTATAAAATATATTATTTTTCCTTAATGAACTCACGTCATCGCCAAGTAATTTTCTTCCAATTTGGTCCCATTTTTTTGTATCAAAATTATATTTAATAACTTTAACACTACCTTTACCATTATCACCACTAATATCAGATAATACCATTGTTAAATCATCAGTAATATCATAATCAGATATCACACCATATCGTGTATTATTGGTAATATCTTCACCTAATTGTTTATACTTACTTAAAACAAAATCGGATAATTTAGCTCTAGCCCATTTATTTTTACCTACTCCAATATAAATATAATTTCTATCATATTTTATTTGACCTGAACTTCCAAATTGTCTAAAATAATTTGGAAATTTATTTGAAATTATTGGTTCTTTTAAATTACCATCTTTATAAATTTCACCATCAATATGTATATCTTTGAATTGAACTTTTCTTGAACCTAAATCTAC
>MDSV01048370.1_pt1 | contig 17050 bp, 29 predicted proteins | sample 810851 | NCBI WGS metagenome assembly MDSV01 (sample SAMN05326640, study PRJNA326480) | marine metagenome | isolation source: seawater | place: Atlantic Ocean: North East | collected 2012 | reverse complement strand
TATCTGGTCTTCGGAAATTTGTGGTTGTGGTTGACTATTCCACGTATTAGTCTTGTAATAAAAATACGTCATTGTATTTGGTTTTTGGGTTAAACTTGATTTTTTGGTATATCACTAAGTGATATAGGTTTAATTTTATTATCACTTGTTTTCTTTAAAATTTACACTTTATTAAGGACTACAAGATTCTACTAATGTTACAACACCTGATCCACCAAACACGGTAAATCTAGTATTGTTGTCTAATCGATATGTTCCATTAGCAATTGTTGTTGTTCCTGCGAGGTCAGTATATACTGTATCATTTGCTACAGGATATGTACCTGAACCATCATGATAATAAGTTTGATTTAATGTTTGTGTACAGCTTATACCTGTTTCAGCTATTGCTGAAGTAAAACTAGTTAAAGTACTACAGTCTTTATCGTATCCGTACCAATCTGAAAATTTATATGGCTGAGTTATAGGCATAATATATTTTTTTAATTAACAACTAGAACAGTAGCAGCCTGCATCATCGCGTGTCATAGCGCCACTCCCATTTGTTGTAATTTTTACTAGGTAATTATTATCACAAATTTTTTGAGCATTAGTTAGATTAGAAAGATCTTGTTGATAATAATTTCCAGTTCCACTATGAGCAGCCACTGGTGTTGTTAAACTAGCGTTACTATATAAAATATCTCCATTATCTATATTTGCAGGAGTAGCAGCTTCAGATGGATTTAAATAATAAGTAGCAGTTGAATCCAATGAATTATTTATATATTTTCTAAGTTGTAAAAATTGTACATAAGCATTTCTACTAGCCGGATTTGGCAAACATGATGTATTAACAGTAGGATATGAATTACCTGATCCATTTGTGTTACCACTATTTACCATATCATATAACGATATAGGTCCAGTTACAGTACCAGAACCATATGTTCCATATAATGCTTCTTGAGCCATAGCTAATTGAGATAATGTCCCTGTGTTAGGTACAGCCATTATTTAATTTGTTTTTTAAGTTCTTCTATTTCAGCTTTTAATTCTTTTATTGCTTCAAGTAATATTGGTGTTATACCTTGATGTCTTAATGATAGTTTACCATTTTCATTTTCTCTTACTAATTCTGGCAAAACCTTTTGCACATCTTGCGCTATAAAACCTATATCTTGTTTTATATTCAATATACTATCCGATTCTTTCCAATCAAATGTAACACCCTGTAATTTTTTAACTTTATCTAAAGCATTGTTAATTGGTTTTATGTTTTCTTTAAATGATATATCCGAAGGTGTACCATAAGCTACTACATCTCCAGTAGCTGTAAATGTACCGTTTATAAAGTTAAAACCAAACCTATCATGTGTTCCACCTGATCCATCATAGTCTCTGAAGAACCAGTTCTGTGTTGCATCACCCTGAAAGTCCATATAAAAATCATTATTACTAGAATGAAATCTTGCACCTTTATCTGAAGATGAAGGACTTATTATATTCCCTAAATACAAGTTTGCAGATCCACTACCACCAATTAAGAATGATGTTGTATTTGTAAAAGAACATGCTGTAGATGTTGTAGCACCTCTTCCTGTAACAGTTGCTAAAGTAGAAGTATTATTTAAAGTTACTGCTCCAGTTGTTCCACCTCCTGATAAATCTGTTCCTGCTGTAACAGCTGTAATATCTCCTTGTGGTATAGTTGGAAATGTAACTAAATCACCAGCTCCATTTATATATTCACTCGCGCTACCTTGAGGGGCAATAGTAATAACTGCATCAACATTTTCATCAGCTACAGTAGCGGTATAAGCAGTACCATTAACAGTACAACCAACACTTTTTACTGTACCATCAGTAATAGTTGGAAACGGAACAACGTTACCTACTCCATTTATATAATCATTTGCGGTTGCACCAACTTTTTGTGTAATAGCTATAGCTGGTGTAGTAGTTGCATTTGTTATACCAACTACAAATGCGTCACCATAATGTGTTAACCCTACAGTTGTTACTGTCCCATCGTATTGATCAGTCGAATTAATAGTTATAGTACCATCTGGGTCAGAAACTGTAGTAACATTTGTTCCTCCAGCTAAAGTTAAAGTATCACCTTGTGTAATAGTTGTAGCTGCTGTGTTTGTATCCGCACTTACCGTGAAACCACTACCCATAGTGTCTGGTGAAGTTAATGTCATTAAGTAAGGATCACCTGTAGTTCCCGCACCTGTAAGTGCTGTACCTAATGCTCCTGTTGCTGTAACAAATTTTAAATATTTATTATTGTTAACTGTTTTATCTGCATCAGCAGAATCTCTCACATACCAAATTGTATTTTCCTGAGTATCAGTCCAAGGAACACTTACTGCGGCTTGACGTGCCGCATTTAATTGAAGTGGATAGGTTCTATTTGCTGTGCCTGTTCCACCTGTTTCATATGTTTGAGTTAATGCTGTATCATCACCTAATTCTATACCACCTAAAACAGTAGTTGTTGCAACAGGTAAAGTATATGTTCCAGGAGGAATATCCCATGTGTTATCTCCTCTTAAAAATGTAGTTGCATCTTTTGTTCCAGTTGCTGATAAATCTATTGTACCAACAGTTACCGCACCAGTTGCAGCTGCGTTTTCTGTTCCAGCAGAAATAAATGTACCATTAGTGTTTGTAAATGCAGTTACACCTGCTCCTGTATAACTAGGAACATCCCAAGTATTATCTTTACTAAGGAATCTTGTATTAGTATCGGAAGTACCATCAACTGCATTTAAATCTACTGTACCTAAACCTACCGCACCAGTTGCTGTAGAATTATTAGTTATATCTATATATGTACCTTTTACGCTTGTTAAAGAAGCAACACCAGGATCTGAATAAGAAGGTACATCCCACGTATTATCTTTACTTAAAAATCTTGTGTTAACATCAGATGTTCCATCAATCGCACTTAAATCCGCATCAAGCTCTACAGCTCCAGTGCTCGCTGTTGTTGGTGTCATTGTTAAATATGTAGAGTTTGTACTATCAGCTTTAAAACTAGTTACACCAGCATTTGTAGCAGGTACTCTAGTCCAAGCACTTCCATCATAAACACACCAATCACCTAAAGCCCAAGTACTTGGTGGGTTTGAACCACCATTAGGATATGCAGTTCCTGCATTATCACATATCCATAAAAATCCAGCTCCTTTGTTACCTGCTTGAGTTAAATCAGGAACTCCTCCACCACCACCTGAAGCATTCCAAGTTCCTTTAAATTGTAGTCCTGTAGGTATTGCTGCCCAAGTACCATCACCTTTTAAGTATAAACTACTTGTTCCACCTGTTGGTACATAACCTACTTTAGTTCCACCACCGTATACATTTGATGTTAATTGAATATCTCTATTACCATCTATCGCAGCAGCTACTAAAGGTGTTGTCCATGTGCCACTTGAATTTACAACTGTACTTATAGAAACCGCACCTGTGTCAGCATAATTAGGTATGTTTAAAACACCAGCATTTAATGTAGAAGCCCCTGATGTATTGTTTGTTGTTAAACTCGTGAAGGGTACGATTGCGTCTACTGTTACATCACCTGTAGCACCACTTATTGTAATATTTGTTCCTGCAACTATAGAAGTAACACCACCTGCAACACCATTAGCTGCGGCTGTTATTCTACCTTGCGGGTCTACAGTTAAGTTTGTATTAGTATAAACACCTGGTGTCACAGCTGTATTAGCTAGACTAATTGCCGGTGTATTTCCACCACTTGAAACTATAGGTGCAGTACCTGTTACCGCTGTTACACCTGTATCTGGTGCATCTATCCATTTGATTGCAGAACCTGTTGAACTTAATACTTGACCATTACTACCTATAGCACTTAAACTATCTTTTAAACTACCTTTGATATGAATAGGGGTAAATGTAATTAAGTTAGTTGTTTCGTTTCCACCTGCTACACCAGCACCTACATTTGCAACTTGATTAAAAGTTTGTGCGCCTGTAGATGTTGTTACCATATCGAGTACGGCACCAATACTATAGTTTTGTGTTATAGGTAAATCATCTTTGTTTGTAGAAGATATTTTACTTCCAACAATAAGATCTGTTCTTTCTGGAACGCCTAATGGATATGAATATAGTATTGCCATTTATTTTATTTTTCTTTATGTTTATTACAAAAGTTTTTAGCCGCTTCTACACTACCAAATCCCCATTTTTTTAATGCCATTGCTTTTTTAGTTGGCTCACCTTTAGCGTCTTTCATCGCGCCTGCCATTCCAGCAAACCTACAAGCAAAAGAAACTCTACGTTTACCAGTGCCAGAAGTTTGTCTACTACCTAGTTTTTTACCAGTTTCTTTAGTGTATTCAGATCGCATTTTACGATTTTGTTTTTCGTAAGCTTTTTCTTTTATAGCTGGTCCTTTTACTTTATAAGCCATAATTTATTTTTTTGATCCAGTTGGTTTACAGTCAGGAACCATTTTATTACCTTTCTTTTTAAAGGTGGGTTTACCATCTACTATATTACTATAACCTGTCCAACAAGTTGTTTTTTTCTTAGCAGATCCCCTCATTTTTTGAGCATTAGCTAATGCAGGATCATTACCACCACCTTTACCCGATACAGGTTCAGATCTTTTTCTCATTTCACCCCATGTAGGATTGTGCATAACATCACTCCAGCAATGTGCTGCTCCTTTAAAACTTTTCATATTATTTATTTTTTAATATTTCAATTTCTGCTTTTAATTCTTGTATTGCAGCCACTAATAATGGTACAATTTTACTATTATCTATACTTTGATATTTAGGATTACCCTCTTCATCAACTTCATCTTTTACACCTACAACCGCTTCTGGTACTATATCTTGCACTTCGTGAGCTAAAAATCCATCTACTGTTCTATCTTTTTCTGATATAAAATTAAATCTACTTGGTTTTAATTTACTTACTCTATCTAAAGCATCTGTAATTTCTACTACATTTTCTTTTAATCTATAATCTGAACTCGTACTAAAAGTTACACCTGTAGTACCATTCATAACTATAGAGCCTATTTGTGTTGAATTTCTTCTAAATGTTTGAAATTCGTGTCCATTCCCTGCTCCGCTTGTTGTATTGTTAGTAATAGTAAATCCGTTAGTACCCGTATCGAAAGTAACTGCTCCAACTGCTTGTATTGCTGTGCCACCTATACAAAGGCTTCCGGTATTTAGGATACGCATTCTTTCTGTTGCCACAGTATTTGCCGCTGCTGCTGTGCTAAATCTTATATGTGAGCCACTTCCTCCGCCACTCAATCCTACACTTGCGTGTGATTTAGAAGTGTCATTAAAACCGCCTGTGTTTGGGTCTCTTTGTGTGTTAAGTTGTAAAGCTGTTCCATCAAAATCAACATAACCTCCACTATTTAATCTAATAACTTTTGAACTTCCTGTTAAATTAATATTTCCAGCTAAATCAATGTCATCTCTAAATGTAGCTGAGCCACCATTTGACATATCTAAAGTCAAAGCTGTTATTGTGCTACCCCCATCATTACCTTTAAATAAAATATCTTTGTCTTGTATTGATGAAAATATTGCTAAATCATCAGAATCATCTTTAAATTTACCATATTCAACACCTGCAACTTTTAATCTTATATCATTTCCACCTGCATCAAAAATAATATCATCAGCACTATCTATAATTATATTTTCGTTAGCTGAACTTGCTATTACAAGGTTGTCATCACTGTCATCACCTATTGTATGGCTATCTCCAAAAGTTATATTACCTGCAAAAGTTGCATTATTTGTACCACCATCTAAAGTTAAAATTGCAGTATTGTAACTTTTAAAAACGTGGTTTCCACTTGCGCCGTTTGCATTTCTCACAATATATTCAAGCCCAGCTGGTACAGTAGTAACCAATTCGTTTGATTCTGTACCAAAAATTTGGCCTAAAACACCATCATTTACATTTGAAAATTTAAGTTGAGGTCTTGAACCACCAGAACCTTGTATTTCTAATCCTGTATAATTAGAAACACCGCTAATAAGTAAAGTTGCGTCTACTGTTACATCACCATTAAAGTAACTTGTTCCTTGATTATAAAAATCAAAACTAACATTTGTGGCCCCAACATATACTCCAGGTGCTTGTATATCTCCTGAAAAAGTTGCTGCACCTGCAAATAAACTTAAAGTACCTGTTCCAATACTAGTACCTAATGTCAAAGCACTATCTGATAAATGAAATATTGTAGCATCATTTGCGGCATTGCTTATATCCAAATTACCAGACCCATCACAAGATAGATTTCTTTTGTTAGAGCCATTGACTAATCTCAAAGTGTCCATCCCAAACAAACTTGTACCTGACGCTAGTTCTACATTACCTGCAAAAGTTGCGTTTCCAGAACTTATTACAACATCTGCAGCGTTTCCTTGACTACTTAATACCAAACCTGATTCAGCTCTAACTGCTAATTTACCATCGTGTCCACTAATAATCCCATTTGCACCACCTATAAAACCAATTGTTGTACTTGCTTCTTTAAATCTTTGATGCATACTTCCTGCTGCAGCTTGTAAAGTTAAAATATTATCAGGCGCTGAAGTTCCAATTCCTACGTTTCCACTACCATCAATAACAAATTTTGCAGTTGTGTTAGCATCAACACCACCCATAGATTCATTAGCTATAACATATTTTCCACCGCCAAAATAACCATCACTATTATTAGTTGAAAACATTGACCAAATAGTACCTCCAGTATGTTGGTTGTCAGCCTCAAAACCACCTCTAAAACCATCAGCAGCTGTCATTGATGATCTAATTATTACCTCACCAGCGTTTGTAACATTTAATTTAGTCGCGGGCGATGTTGTTCCAATACCTACGTTTCCAGTTAAAAAATTAAATTCTGATGCTGCAAATTGCAAACCTATATTAGCGGACCTTGCATTGTTTAAAGCTGATAATCTTAATTCACCTCCAGTTTCTTCAACTTCAAGATTATGGTCTGTACTTGTTCTAACAACTAATTTACTTGAAGGCGAATCAGTTCCAATTCCTACGTTTTGAGAACTATCTATTGTTATCGCCACTGTTTCTACACTTGAAGCATTACCTGTAGCAATTTTAAATTTATCATCAGAACTATCAGCAAGCAAACTTGCCCTGAAATTAGGTGTACTATCAGTCCAAGCTATTTTATTACTTGCCCCTGTACCTTGTGCCAAGCTTAAACCATAAGCGGGTGTTTTACCTCCAACTCCTAAATTTCCACCCATTACAACAGCACCATTAGCACCACCAGCGAATGTAAATCCTGTAGCACCACCTATTTCATTAGCCGATGTCCAGTATGTAACTTGGTTAGTTGCAGCAGAACCTGCGTAGCTAGCTAAATCGCTAACTAATACTTTTACGTTTTTAGCTGTACTAGTATCATATATCATTAATTCATCATCTCCAGCTGGAGAACCAAGTGATGCTCTACCGTTTATATCTAAACCAATAACTACATTTCCAGTTATAGGTGAAGCTGTTAAACCGGATAAAGCGGTTGCTGCCCCAGAAGCTGAAACCTGCGCTACACCTTGTGTATTTTCCCAAGGCACGTTAACAACTAATTGATCACTTGAGTTCATTTGAACTCCATATGTTCTAGCCGCTGTAGCACTTACGGCAGCAGCTGCAACTGATTGTGTTGTATCTGAAAATAACTTACCTAAACCTAAAGTTGAGCTTGTCATTGCAGAGTATGTTACATAAGAAGGTACTGCCCAGGTATTATCACCTCTTAAAAACGTTGTATTATCTTTAGTACCTGTTGCAGATAAATCTATGGTACCCATTGTAACAGCACCTGTTGCGTTTGAGTTTGTTGTACTTGCTGATACAAAAGTACCATTAGCATTTGTAAAACTAACAACACCTTCGTCTGATTGTACTACTGACCAATCACCTACAACTGAATTATCAGCGGTAGAGGCACTTACTGCTATAATTGAATCACCTATATCTAATGTAGATCCACTACAGTAAAAAGAACCAGCAGCTGTGGCTACTATATAATAATCCCCAACCGCTACAGCAACTCTAGTTCCTGCACCACCTGGGCAATTATATAATTTTGATCCACTATTTACACCTGAAAGTATTTCTCCAGTATCTGCTCTAAATGTTCCTCTAAAAGTTAATCCACCAGCAACAAGTCCATCAACATAAGCTTTTGATGCCGCATCTGTAGCTGCACTAACTGTATCAATACCTTGTATTCTACCAACATTACTTAATATTATATCACCACCAGAAACCGTTAAGTCACCTGCTAATGTTACATCATCTTGCAATGCTATTGTTATATCACCATTATTACCTGCTGTTTCTGTTATAGCAATTCCATTTGTTGTACCATTAAAAGTTACAGAACTTACAACAGCGGGTGCGCTATCCGTTAAATTTATAACAGCTGTGTTTGCGCCACCTGCAGCTACAGGTAAAGTATATAATGTATTATTGTCAACCCCTGTAAGAGTTATTGTGTTATTAGGATTATCAGAACTTGCTGTAACACTTCCAGCACCTTTTATTATCACTGTTCCACCACCTTGACTAAGTATAATACCTGTCGATGCATTATTTGTACCGACACTATTTATAACCTGATCTTGACTAGGTTGAAATGTCCACCCAGGGTTTCCATTACTATCTGTTGCCCAAAACTTATTTGCGTTAGCTTGACCTTTAGATACGTAACCCTCAGTGTTAACTGTATTTGCTTGCCACTTTGAGTTAAAGTTTAAAGTATTAGCGTCTGTTCTACTAATAGTCATACCGTTGTTACCAGCTACAGTTGTAAAAGCTATAGGGTCATTTGTCCCATTACTACCAGCTAAGTTAATACTAGTTGTAGCATTTGGTACGTCTATTGTGTATGTTGTGTCTGAATCTGCAGGCCATGTTACTGTTTTAACATCTATGGCTGTTACGTGTCCTGTTGCATTTGAAGTTACTGAAGCAACTAAAGGTACACTAGCTCCTGCTGCGGGAGATACTGCGGATGTAGTATCTGATCGTGTTGTGTTGTCGTGATTGAATGTGATTTGAGAACCACTTGTGTGTACTGATGTAAGATAAGTGCCACCTGTTAAAGTTATAAAACTATTTGTTACAGCGCCGGATCCGTCTGTATTTATTAAGTTAACATTGGTTGTCCCAGTGGGTACATCTAACGTATATACCGGTATAGTAGTCCAACCACCACCTAAATCTCCTTTTAAATACATGCCTTCTTGTCCAGCTACAGGTGCAGGTACTAAACCTTTCTTTCCATTAGCTAAAGCTGTAGCACCCACAAAAACTTGACCCACATTTTTAGTGTCTATATATTCTGCTATTGCTAAAGCCGTGAATTGTCTAGTTACCCTGTTAGTATTTTCGGTACCTATCCATGCATCCTTGTCGTGAACTACCGGATCTATTGGGTACGAGCTTATTCTTGCCATGTGTTATATTTTTGAGTTTTATATGATCTTACTTATAATATATATACTCACAGGTTTTGGAGTGTTTTTACAAACAGTGTGACAATAGGTACTTACTATATATATCTTTATAGGCTAATGTCATAAAAATGTTATGTATAGAGGAGTATGGGGCTGCTCACTCTTTCTCTACTCTGTTTTCTTTTCGTAAACTCGTTTTGTTTTCGCCGGGTCCCCTTGTTTTCCACGTTTAAACCATATTCGTTTGTGTTTTCCATGCATATTCCTACAGTATTTAGCACTTTCATTTGAAAAAACTAATATTTTAAATAGTTACTTTACATGTTTACTACGATTTCACTCTGATAATATAATAAATAAATAACTTATGTATAACACAACTCAAATAATAAATCAAATCAAAAAAGATTATCACTATGACTCATCAATGTGTAGAGATAAATACAATGAAACAATACAAGATTTACTATATGAGATTATAATAAGTAAATTATAAATTGTGAGTGAGTGTGGTATACTATTCCATACATTTCTATTAATAAACAAATATACACATTTATACAAACTAAATACAGTTTCACTTTGATAATATAATAAATACTAAAATGATAATAAAAACTCAAAAATATAATAAAATTCAAATAACTAAATTACTTAATACTTTAAATCTTAATTTTATAATATTTAATACTCAACTAATATTTACTCATCAAATAAACAATGTTACTTTAAAACAAATTAAAAAACTTCTTAATAAACATTACTTAAAATATAAAATAATAAATAAATAATACAAAACAAATACAATAACTAATTGATAATATAATAAAATACTAATAACTAAATAAATTAAATTAAAAACCTATGAAAAATTCATTAACTTCAAAAAGATTTGTAATCAGAAAATCACTAATCGGCAAAAACACTACAATCAATGTAGAATTCAAAAATGGTAAAACATTCACTTATAATCACGATAAAGCGTGGGATATAATGAAAGATAAACTACAAGAAATGGCGTGTTTCATTAAATATTCTTCTTACACTTCTTCAACTTCAGTTCCAACTATTCTTAGAGATAAAGAAGTAGTATAAAACTAACCAAACTGCGAGTTCCACTTGTTTCTAACAGTATAAAATTGCGAATGAGTACTGACATCATGGTGTATAGGTGTGTTCGATTCACACCATGTCAACTATGCGATTTATAAAAATAATAAATAGAGAATATAATATGGTAGAATTACCATGTGGTAAAGTAACTAACTCAATTGATATCACTCAACTTGATATGAATAATGAAATTGGTAACATTATAGTAAGATATAATAATGAACAAGAAATCATTAAAGAGTGGCAACAACAAGTTACAAATGAAATACAATAATAATATGATAATATAATAAATAACTATGAGAAATTTTAAATTAAGAGGATTTATTCCTGCAGTAAAAAAATATGTTAAATCAAAACCATTATTTGAAGTAATAGCAGAGGTTTATGCTTTTGGAGTATTACTACCAATGGCAACAACTGGAATAGCGTTTATGTTTTACACTTTAATATTTGTAGGTGTATGATGTGGGTGTTAAAATGTGAAAATGGTAAAGAAATTGATATGACTTACTACATTGGTAAACAAATGGAAGGTAAGATAACTAGACAAGATGTCGAACAAAGAATTAAATTCTATCAAAAAACTAATAAATTATGAATAAATTTACACACGAAAAAGTATGGTCTTTCACTGATGAAAATATAATAGATGGTATGATCTATTCAGGTGAAATAGACAAATGGGTAACTATTGAAGAATATGTGCAATATGAAGTATAAAGATTACAAACCAGAAATAATAGCTAAAAAGCTTAAAGATGTAGAGCGATATGAAGCAGTAATGGGTAAAGATTTACGCAGTAAAGCTTGGAGAAAATGGTGTGAAAGCGCTGAATATCGTAAAAAAGAGTGGCAATGGCGACAAAATGTTGCAAATTATGCACTAAATAATGCACATAAAGCATTTATGGCGGGATAGAGCAGGTGGTAGCTCGCGAGCCTCATAAGCTCGAGGTCGATGGTTCGACTCCATCTCCCGCAACTAAATTAAATTAAATAACTATGGGAAATTTACACCACTTAACGTGGAAACAAGAACAAGAAATGCTAGAAAATGCATTCGCTAGACAATTACTAGTTGAGTATAATATAAGAGAAGTCACAACACAAAGACAAGCAAAAAATGGCACAAGAGAATTTGAATTTCCTGTACCTTGTCACTTAAAATATTACAAAAACAAAGGTAATCTTAGATTAGCAGTGTTTAAAAGTGGTGTTGTTAGAAAACAAAATGGCACTTACTCACCATATCAAATAAATAAACAATACAAGCAAGAAGAAAGAATTACATTCTTGATCGACGGTAAACTAGAAACTAGAGTATGTACTAGAATAGCAAGAGCTAAAATATATAGTGGTCTTGCTAGATTAAACTATATGTTAGAATATTACTTAAAAAATTACTTTTATGGTAAATTATAATACAAATTAAATACAATTATTGTTTGATAATATAATAAATACAAATATATACGCTATGCAAAACACATTAAAACAAGTAGACAAAACTACTTTAAAACTAAATGGTGTAATCTACAAAGGTTATACACTCTCCGAACTACCTAATTCCTTTGGTTTTATTTATAATGAAGACAAAGAAAGTTACGGAATTCAATCATGGTTTAACTACAAAGGACTTACCTATGTATCCAAGTAACATGAAAGAATTATGCCTCTATGTAAAACAGGCTAAGAAAAAAGTCGCTGACGAGCATAGGCGTCGAGTGGCTCATCATGGAAAATGTAGCGGACTTACCGATGTTGAATACAGAAGAATGAGAATAAGCGGTAAAAAGACATATCCTCAACAACGTAAGTTCGTTCATTCCAAGATGTGGAGTCAAACACACAAGAAATTTGATGTAAAACAACTAAAACTAATTAATAAATCATGAGTGATTCAGTAAAAAAATGGCACGAACTTCAAGAAGAAGGTTGGTGGACACAAAATGAAAATCATCCTGATCTCAGTTTAATACTAAATGACGATATAGCTAGAGATGAGTGGGAAGCATATTATAAATATCACAAAGATGCACTTGAAAACTCTGAAGATTTTGAAGTAGCTTATGGTTTTGTAATATGGATATTTAATAGAAATTATAAAAAAATACAATAACAGAATGAGTAAAATGAAAGAATTAGATCTTATAGCACAAGGTGTAGCAGATCATATGAAAGAAATCATTGAAGACAGTGTTGATTGGCAACTAGCAGATATACCTCTAGATGGTGATGACTATCAAGATATGAAAGAATATGTAATAAACCTAGCTTTAAACAGGCTATTACAAAAATAATACAAATAAATATTGATAATATTAATATGAGATGTAAATGTAATAATATAATTCCTGATGGAAGATTGCGTTTAGGCTATAACACTTGTGTTAATTGTAGTACAACTAAACAATATAGTTATATTCCTATTATTGCAAACAAACAAGTATTAGAAGTACAAATAGTTAGTCAAGAACTAAGTGCGGCAGTGCACAAATCTTGGCGCAGAAAGTGAGAAATAGGAGGTTTTGTAAGTCGAGGCAGCGTACACCAAGATATGCGGAAAGCATCACTCAGCAGTGTAAACGGGTGCATAAACCACACTAACTCACTAATAGATGGCGGCCTACTGGTCACGTTAGTTAAAGGGTAAGGCGGAAAAAGCTTATATAAGCAGCTATAACTTTAGCAAAACAGAAAGAGCGGATAAATGACAATACTAGTTAACTACCAGTCCGCGACTGCTATCTTATGGGAGTGATAAGGTAAGTACTAATACCCACAAATATGTGGTCGTCTAGTAAACGGCGGTTCGACTCCGCCCACTTCCACTAATTACAAACAAAATACAATAATAATAAGATAATAATAATATGAAATTAAAATCAATTTACCAAAGACTTGTTGAACCTATTAAATCAGAGTTGCAAGCTAGCGCTAGACAATATGATAGTGCTAAAAGATTAAAATATAAATTAATGAGTAGCACAATGTGGCATGAGTTAACAATAAGTGAAATTAGCTCTTTAATGACATATGCAAGTTTATATACTCATGAAATATCCGCTAGTGACATAATGTATGGCGGTAGTAAATTTTTAATAAAGTAATAATTATGAGAATTAAAAAATTAATAACACCTGAATTAGTAGAGGAATTATTAAACAAAACAGAGTTTAATGAAGATTTAGCACACGATGAATTTCATATGCAAAATGTAGTTTTAGAATACTATAATGCTAAATTAATAGATCCTCATTCTACACTTGGTACAATTAGTTGTGACTATTTTATATATGAAGAGTCTACAGCGGATGGTTACAGTGTTTATATTGCTACTGAAGATGATCAAAATATCTGTGTAGGTAGTGATATTCATTATTATGACTGTGAATTAACACAATGTCTAAAAGATGCAATAACCAGTGGCTATACAATAAGAATTGAAGATCAAAGCGATTACTATGTTAATGACGCTATTGAAGATCTTTATATAGATTTATCTAATTTAAAAGAAGAAGAAATAATAAAAGGATTAATAGAAGAAGGATATAGCTATGAAGATTAAAGAATATGTGTTAAAAAATTACCCTAAAAGGTTTAAAAACAAAAATATTATAATAGAAGAAGGAGATTCGGTCTATTATATTAAAACAAATAAAGATGAGTCTCCACTCATAATAAATAAAAATGTTAAAATCTAAACAAAAATTACCTAAATGGTTTAAAGGAAGCTTATACACAAGCGGTGGAGAAGTAACTAATCCTTTTTCTGGCGAAAGCCACGAGTTGACCGCAGAAGAATTAAGTATTTATGATTTCATAATTGGGTGTCAATCTATTTTTGAAACAGGAAAATATAACCAAAAAATGATTAATGACTTTGATAAAGCTTTAAGTTGGTTCAGAACAAACAACTCTGAAGCTTATATGGTCTTATTAGACTAAGAGGAGTGTAAGTCGTTCCCGAAAACCGGTAACAGTAGAAAGGTCCTGAGTACAAACCCTTTTGAATCCAACCGGAAATCGGGGCATCTCCTCTAATGCGAAAATAGCTCAATTGGTAGAGCATCACCCTTCCAAGGTGAATGTTGTGGGTTCGAGTCCCACTTTTCGCTCTAATTTTAAATTAAATACAATGAGTGAAATAATTAATTATGATGACGTCGCAGAAAAATTAGAAGCTGACGGCATAATGCAAGAACCAGATATGAACTGGATTCTTGAATATATTACCGCTAACTACGGTGGTAACTTAGATAACACGAGTAGCTGGGCACAAGGTGCTGAAGGCTTACTGGTATATACTGAAACAACTGCAGATACTTATGATGTATATGCATGTACACATGAACATGACGGCGTTAAAGATTTTGCTAGTGATATATATTACTACGCTGATGGTAATGAGTTTGCTGAAAGAATACTAGATACTTTAGTTAACAACCAAGATGTTTGGGTTGCTGAACATATATGGGATGAAATTGAAGATGATTTAGACTGTGAATTAGCAGAATGGTATCACGATGTTTATGATGGGCTACATGATGACAAAGTTGATGAATTAGAAAGTAACGGTTATATATACGAAGAATAATATGGAATTTTTAAAACCAGGAAATTTTAATGGCTTAATATTTAGAGGCGAAATGGTTTTCGTCTCTGAAATAGATAAGTGGATAACTAAAGAAGAATACAAAAAATATAAAGATGAGTACTAGAAATTTAACAATGGTCGTAGACCGAAAACATGCAGAAGAAAACGAGCTAGGATTTGCTGCAGATCCTTGTCATTTCAGTGACAAAAGCTATGTAAATATGTATTTACATCACGATGGTTATCCTGAATGGCAGGGTGTACAGTTAGCAAACTGGTGTCACACTAATGGTAGACAAGATGGTAGTGCATTAGCTGCAAAGCTAGTACACGATCATTACTATGACAGTTGCTACTTATATCAAGACCATCAACATATAGATCACCATTATACTTATGTTATATGGACAGGTAAACCTGACATATGGATTAGTTGTTGGGATCAGTACAGTAATAGAAATGTATTTGTATTAAAACCAGAAAAGATTATATCTAAGTATATGGAGGATATGGATTATACAGATTTTGCTAATGGTGAAACTAGAAATGATAAACAAGTTCATATTTATGCTTCTGATTCTCCTAAAAATACAAATTAAATACAAAAACAATTGGATAATATAAATAACGAACACAATATTGATTTGTTAGCAGACTTAGTGTTAGCAAAAATATTGGAAAAATACGGGGACATTAGTCCCCTAACTTTGTTAGCAAACGAAGAAGAAATCTTAATTTCTGAATTAGCTAGATTAAATACTATTCTAGCTATGTTAGAAAGTAAAGAGGAATATCGTAAAGCAGCGATAATATTAAATAAAATTAAAAGAATAGAAAAAAAATTAGATGACAATTAAAAAAGCAATGCTTGCACACAAGTTTAATAAGTCTAGAGTAGACTGGGATCAACCCGTATATATACAACCAAAACTTGATGGTGTTAGATGTTTATTTACCTCAAACGGCGCATATTCACGTAATCATAAACAATTTATGAATGTGAAACATATTGAAATGGCTCTTAAACCTTTTTTCAATCAACAACCTGACGTTATACTTGACGGTGAATTATATAATCACAAGCTTAAACATAATTTTGAAAAAATTATATCTCTTGTTAGAAAACAAAAGCCAACTGATATTGATAGATTAGATGCTCAACATCTTGTACAGTTTCACGTATACGATTATTTTGACGGTGTTATGTATGACAGCTACAAAACTCGTATGCAACAACTTGTAACGTCTGACATATATGACGCTCAAATTAAGTATGTACCTTCAAAGTTAGTTGATAGCTATAATTATGCTAGAGAAATACACGCAGAATTTTTAGATCAAGGTTATGAAGGTTCCATCATCAGGCTTGATGGTTTATACAAACACGGTAGATCTTATGATCTTATGAAGTTTAAAGACTTCTCTGATGCTGAGGCTACTATTATTAACTATGAATTAGGTCAAGGTAAACGAACAGGTACACTTGGTAAATTTATAATGTTAGATGACGAAGGTATACAATTCGGCTGTCCTCCTGGTAAAGGATTTACTTATAAAGATATGGCTAATATGCTTAAAAATATAGATAACTATATAGGTAAAAGAGCTACGTTTACGTACTTTCAAAGAACTAACGCGGGTAGTTACAGACACCCGCTATTTAAATGCATTAGAAATTATGAGTAAATTAATATGGCAACTATACAACGACAACTTAATATCAGAAGAGGTGGCAAACCTCTTATTAGACAAACATTATAATAGATTAGATAATAAAAGATATAAATGAATATATTTTATTTACACGAGGATCCTGTTAAAGCAGCAAAGCTACAATATAATAAGCATGTTG
>MDSV01035703.1_pt1 | contig 17050 bp, 15 predicted proteins | sample 810851 | NCBI WGS metagenome assembly MDSV01 (sample SAMN05326640, study PRJNA326480) | marine metagenome | isolation source: seawater | place: Atlantic Ocean: North East | collected 2012 | reverse complement strand
GTGTCAGTTCCTGTACCAGTGTCAGTTCCTGTACCAGTGTCGGTGCCTGTACCTGTATCAGTTACTGTACCTGTATCAGTTACTGTACCAGTATCAGATTCAGCTGTTGCAGTTGCTGTTCCAGTACCAGTGCTAGTACTTGTACTAGTACCCGTTCCAGTTTCTGGATTATCATCAATGCCACCAACATCCTGAATGGATACAGTAATTAACTGTGTTGCTGCATTATCACTTGCATCAGTTGCTGTTACAGTAGCAGTAATATCAAGAGTGCTTCCGTCATATGGTAAAGCATTATCTGGAGTAGTCTGACTTTCATAATCTGCAGCTGGGGTAATTGTTAATACGCCACCTGAAGTAATAGATAGAACGTAATTTGAATCTGAAGACGCTCCAATTGTAAATGTTACGGTTTGAAGATCTGTAGCTGTAACAGTACCCACAGCGGTTGTTCCCTCTTCAATAACAAATGTTGATGCTGAAGTGAATACTGGGACTGTGGTATCAGTAACATTAATAACCCTAGAGTCTGTAGCAGAGTTTCCAGAAGCATCTGTAGCAGTATAAGTTATGGTATTTTCACCAAGTGTATCAGTATCAACAGTTCCCGTTGAAACAACATCAATATCACCAGATAAATCAGTAGCGGTTGCTCCAGCATCTGTATATGTTCCGCCCAACTCAGTAGTGGCAGGATTATCACCTGTTACAGTTATAACAGGAGCTGTTGTATCTACAACGTTAACTGCTCTTGAAGCTGAAGTAGTATTGCCATTTGCATCAGTTGCTGTATAAGAAACTGTATATGATCCAACAGAAGAGGTGTCTACATTACTTGATGATGAAACACTAACACTAGCTCCACGAAAAGATGCAGCAGTTGCACCGGCATCTGAATATGCTGATCCTAACTCTACTGTTGCAGGATTAGCTCCATTTACAGTAATAACTGGTGGGACACTTCGATCATATCCCTCATCGGTAATACTATTTAAAGCTGCAGCACCAAGAAATAAAGCAAGAGCTTTTTGAATTGCACTTAATTCGGCAGCAATTGTAGATAATCTTCCAGCAGTAGCTTTATTTACAGAAGGATTTTGAGTATTGTCTTGCTGAACTAACAATGAAGACTGCTCATTTAGCAATAAGTCCCTTCTATCTTTAAGTTCATTGTAAGACAATGCGTTTACTCTCTTTTCTATTTCATTAATCTGACTTTGTGTGATATCAGCACTATTAGCAAATAAGCTAAAAGATATTGAAAAAACAAATACAGTTAGAAATGTGTAAAATTTTTGACTTTTCATAATAAATAACTTCCTCTTTTCATAATTAATATTATTTTTTTAATTATATTAGTCCCCGCTTAGGGTGTCTATTATGATACTAGTTTAGCTTAATGTCACTATATTTATGAAAAATGTTTATTTAAAACTCTTTTTTTTTTAAAAAATGCTGAATTTAAAGGAATTCTTTAAATTTATAGGCTAATTGATTAGATTAATTAATGGGTTGAAATTTTACTAAGAGATCATTTAAATTGTTTCTTCTGACAAGTTTTGCTCCAGGATCTTTTGTTAGAGGTCTCCATGTATAGTTGATGAAATTTCCATAAATTGGAATATTAAAAAAAATACCTTTATCAAAACTACCCTCACCAAATTCATCAAAACTTACATCAGTGAATGTCGCAAATACTCCAAAGTTAATCCCGCTTCTAAAAGTTCTTGAAAATTCAATTGTTGATCCGATATCTCCAGCCAAATATTCTCCTGCAGAAATCTTCATATCAAATGGTATTAGGCCATAATTTCTATAATAAAGATTTGCTGTATAAGTCGTATTTTTGTAATCTAAATGTCCAAAACCCCAGTTATAGTCCCTTTTCTGGACATTAAATAACTCAAAACCATAAGCATAATTTAAATTTGGTTTGGCATATAAGTATTCGACTCCAACTCCAGAAAACATATCTTCAAGAATTCCAGCTGACGCCATGAAATGATGATTTTCTTTTGGGGTAAGATAGTAATCGAATTGAGCTCTTCCAATTAAAACACCTTCATCCATATTTCTTAAATATTGTTTGATATCTGAACGAACCTGTGCTGGAAATGTGTCTACAGGTGGATATCTAAGATCATCAAAATTATCAGTTAGTACATATTTTAGATTGGTATTAAAAAAAAGATTTTCTCTCAAGATGAATTCTGTATTATTTTCTACTAAGAAAGCTCCTTTAAAGAATTCTTCTCTTGATGCTAAAAAAGGCCTAAATCTTAATGCAGTATCTGTGTTTACCCTTCTGGTAGTATTTCTTTCATAAATTAGTTTTGATCTATTTTCAAATTCTTCATCAAGTTCTGATATTGCTCTTAGGCTAGCAATATTAATATCTTTTTTAACATCTTTTTTAATACCAGCATTGACTGCTGCTTCAGATACAATTTCTTCAATTAATCTAATATCATTGTGTATAAATTGTGATAGCTCTAACCCAATAGATCTTGAGGACTCAACAATTTTTTCTACACCAATTCCATTTTCTTCTAAATTTTTTATTAATTTAGTATATTTACTGTCACTTTCATTAATGTCAGCTTCCTTATATTCGTATTTTTTTATTGAGATTCCAGGATCATTCTTATAAACAAATCTAAATGAAAAAAAATTTCCTCTCTCGTAAGATAGCCCGATATCAAAATTATCATTTATTGAATACTGCAACGCCATTGAATAATTACTTTTTCTATCTTCATAACGCAATCGTCCTCCCTCAGTGTCGGTGGGATCTTTTTCAAATTTAAAAACTAAGTTATCTTTTAAAACATATGAGACTCCATAAAATGGTGTAACGGTCCTTCCTGAAAAATATTTACTAGGCTCCAGCTTACCACCTCGACCTCTATCTGAAGCTCTGCTCTCAAAACTACTATTAATATATATAAGAGGGTTTTTTATTCTCCCATTATCACCACCTAACCTGTCCCATCCTATGCCATAGTGAAAATCTAATTTGTTAATGCCTTGACTTGCCACGATATACTCAGAACTATATAAACCTGTTCCAGCAAAATCATTTAAACCTACTGCAATTGCTGGAAGGACGCCTTCCTGTTTTAATCTGAATTTAACATTGAATCCCTTATCTTTATAATCTTGGTATTCAAAACCAGGATAAGGTAATCCTTGAACATTTGTGTAAAAGAAAGAGGCTTCAAACCAATCATATGGGTTGGATGTTAGAGTTATTTTTTGATCAGGAGTTCCATCATATATTGTTACTCCATGAACAGCTTCATTATAAAACCTTGCAGTAGGTGTATTTATTAAACCTACAGATCCATGATTGTTAAATGAGTTATATTTAAAGCTATCTCCGTTTATGGGTAATATGAGAAGAGCAAATGTAAAATATAAAAAACTGTTATGCAATCTTTTTGACATGCATATCTAATTATTATTATTAATTGAAGATAGCGAAGCTAATGCAATTCCCATATTTCCTAAGATAGATACATATGCTTGTGCAGCAAGTCTAGTTGCAGCTGAATTATCTATTGCTCTAGGAACAAAAATTACAGATCCAGGATATAAGATCATCTTATCCGATGGTGCATTTTGAAATAAACTTTTAGTCAGTGATGCTTGTTGCGTATCCCCATTTGGGTGAAGAACATATATTGCTTTTTGATCAGCATTTTCTTTTAGTCCACCAGACTTGCTAATGTAATAATTTAAATCTTCAGCGCCAGCAAATTTCAAAGCACCTTCAAAATTCACTTCACCATAGATATATATGTGATCAGATTTTTCAGGAATAATTATTTTGTCACCATCTTTGAGCACCAGTGATTCTGTAGAGCTTTCATCCAAGAAATCTATAACCACTCTTCCATTTGGCTTAGAATTTTTCAAATTTTGGGTTAAATCAACTATGCTTGATAGATCTGAGTTGCCAGTAGGATTTTTTTGGCTCACTGTGATTATATTATCAATGAATTCTTCATATAGCTTATCTTTAGCCATTGCATTAATCATGAAAGCATTTTTGTTTTCATATATAGCTCCAAAAGGATATGCATTTTCAGTAAAGCCACCAGATTTATCAATCAAGTCATCCAAAGTTTCGCCCTCAGCCATAAGATACCTGCCAGGCTTCAAAACAGCTCCTTCAATATTTATAGCTCTAAATGTATGCTTTCTTATATAAACTGAGTCTCCGTCATTGGCAATGATAGTTTTAAATTGGTTAACGTTTTGAATGGGTAAAGATTTGATTTTGCCATCAAGTATTCTATCTAGATAAATATTGCTGAGGTCTGCATCAGCAGTAATACCATTTGCATAACCTATTAAATCATATAATTGTTGATCTTTATCTAATTCATATCTTGCAGGTATCTTAACAGCACCATCAATAGAAACCATTTTTTTTACGGGTGTCACAAATATAACATCACCAGATTTCAAGGTTGTTTTTGTTAGATAATTACCTGTTATTAAAATGTCATAGATATCTAAAGTTTCTATTACTTCTTGGTTTCTAATAAGATTTATTTCTCTGTAACTTCCGAATTCATTTATACCTCCTGCAACTCCAATAACATGCAAGATATTTGAATTTCCACTAACAGTATAGATTCCAGGATTGTATGCATTACCAGATACAAGAACGTTTATATCTCTTATATTTGATAGTGTTACAAATGCTTCAGTACCTATAAAGCTTGAACTAATCTTTGTTTTTATAAGAGTGCTGGCATCTTCAAATGTAAGACCTTTTAAAATTATTGGTTCAAGGTTTGGTATATTTATTGATCCATTTCTATTGATTTTATAGTTTTCTGTTTCATCTTTTTCTCCAATAAACTGTATCCTTAAATAATCTCCATAGTCTAAAATATATGACGGACTTAAATTCGGTTCATTTATTGGCATATATGTTGATTGGTAGGTACGAAAAAAACTACTACCAAATAAATCTAAATTTTCTTTATTTCTTATTTCATCTTTATCTTCTTTAAGTCTTTCTTCTAAAAGTGCTAAGTCAGCTTCTAATCTTTTTTTTAGATCCTCTAAGTTTTTCTTTTCAAGTTTAGTTTGAGTTTCGATGCTTCTATATATTGGGTCTTCATCTGCTGTACTACCTTTAACTTGTTTTTCTAGATCTTTTTGCATGCCTTCTGGAAGGCTTTCTAAAAAATCTTGATCAAGCTCTTGAGCAAAAGCTAATGTTGATGATAGTAAAAAAATTGTGAATATATATTTTTGCATAGGAGATATGTTACTTCATTTAATGTTTAAAAAGAATTAATAATCAAAAATAGATGATGGATTAAAGGCCTGGAATTTTTACAGTATTTATTTTTGTTGCAGTTTCAATAATGTCTGAAACTATTTGATTTACCTCTAATTCAGTTATGGTTTGCTGATTTGATTGAAAAATAAATCTAAATCCTAATTTAATTTCATTATTTTTTTTATTTTCAAAAAAATCAAAAATAAAAGCTTCTTTAAGCAGATTATGCTTATATTCTAAGATTTTATTCTGCAATTCATGATAATCCTCTAGATTTTTTATTGAGAATGAAAGATCTCTTATTGAACAAGGAAATTCAGAAATAGGCTCATATTTTTTATAAACATTTGTTAGTTTTACTTCTTTTGCCCTTAATTTTTTTTCTAATAACTCTATTTTAAACTCCAGATAACATATTTTACTGCTTAATTTTGTATCTATATTATCTCTTGAAATATAAGAAATATGAAAATCTGTTGCTGGAAAATTTTTATTAAGAATAGAAAATAGCCAATCAGCATCAATTTTTTTTGAAAAATCTTTATAATTCTTTCCAACTCTTCCGCTTGCAATTATTCCAACAACTTTTTCTACTTTTAGTTCATCATGCAAAGAATAGATATCAGATATTTCATATAACTTAATACTGTCTTTCTGTCTTCTTTCATTAAAAAGAAGGTTAGCTATTAATGATTCTTTTAGACTTGTTCTTAAAAATTTTCTATTTGAATCAAGAGGGTTATCAACCTGAATACCAGTCTTTTCATTTCGATTAGAGACGAATGGAAAATTAATAACCTCACTAAAACCATTATCACAAAGTGTCCTTCTTAAAGTTGACTCAACAATATTATTAGCAGAGATATTTTTATTAAATATAATATTGAAATTACTACTGTTAATATTGTTGTATCCAATAACTCTTGCGATTTCTTCTGCTATATCATTGATTGATTTAATGTCATTTCTGTAAGAAGGAACAGTAATATTATTATTATCAATTTCAAATCCAAGTTTTAGTAGATAGTTTTCACAATCTTCAAGATTAATATTTGTTCCTAATATTTTATTAATTCTCTTATGATCTAGCTTAATAGTATTACTTTTAACATCTCTATATATTTCTGAAAACATTTCTATTTTTTTTATAGAAGTATGATTTTCAACAATTTTGGCAAATCTCCTCAGAACTTTTTCATGACAATTAATGTCAACTCCCCTTTCAAATTTATGAGCTGCATCTGATTTAATATCGTATTTTAAAGACTTTCCAATTATGGCCTCAGGATTAAAATGTGCGCACTCAATAATTACAGACTTGGTATCTATTTTGCACGCGGTGTTTTTGCTTCCAACTACTCCAGCAAGATTAGAAACTCTATTTTTATTTTTGAATACCAAATCACTTTCTTGAAGTTCGATTGTTTGTTCTAAAAGGGTTTCAAAGTTTTGCTTTTTATCAACATATTCAAGTGACAATCCTTCTAAACTAGATGCATCATAACAGTGTGTTGGCTGACCGGTCTCATATGAAATAAAGTTTGAGATATCTGTAAAAAAATTATTCTTATTGCACTTAAGGTCTTTAAAATAATCCTTTAATTCCCCATTATAATTTGTGCAATTTTGTTCAATTTCTATCAACATAAAAGAAATCTTAGAACAATCTTTTGGTGCAAGATTTTCAAATTCAAAAAGAAACGGTTCTAATTCATCTTCGTATAAATCTTTTTTTAAATCTATTGGATAAAAAACATTTAAATCTCTTAAAATTCCATCTAGAGAGAGACAGTCACCTCTATTTGGTGTGATTTCGATATCTATAATTTGTCCATCAATCTCATTCTCGTGCCCCAATTGAAATAAACTATCAGAAATTTCTTCAATGCTGGGTTTTGAAGGAATTTTATTTACTAAATGTTGATAAAATAATTTCATTGAAATTGATTAAGGAAGTCTAAGTTTGATTTATAGAAGTCTCTAATATCTTTAACATCATATTTCAACATCGCAATTCTTTCTATACCAAGACCAAAGGCAAGGCCGCTAAATTTGGTCGAGTCAATACCGCAATTTTCGAGTACAACAGGATTAACAATCCCACAGCCTAATATTTCTAACCAGATTCCATCCTCAGATAATATGTCTACTTCAGCCGATGGCTCAGTGAAAGGAAAATATGAAGGTCTAAATCTAATTTCTATTTCTTCTCCAAAAAGGGAATGAACAATCTTATAGATCAGATCCTTTAGATTAGAAAAACTTACGTCCTCGTCAACATATATACCCTCAACCTGGTGAAACATTGGCAAATGAGTTGAATCATCATCTTTTCTATAAACTTTTCCACCAGAAATAAATGCTAAGGGCGGTTTTTTTTCTAACATTCCCCTTATTTGAACTGGGGATGTATGTGTTCTTAAAACATTTGACTTTTCATTTACATAAAAAGTATCGTGCATTTGCCTAGCAGGATGAGATTTCTTAATATTTAACATATCAAAATTAAATTTTTCAGTCTCAATTTCAGGTCCATTAACTATTTCAAAACCAAAAGATGATAAAAGATTCATGATTGAATCTTTAAGTTGATTTATAGGATGATAGGTGCCTAATTCTTTAAGTAATTCCGGCGGATTAACGTCTCGAGGTGATGACATTCAACCAAATATTAGTTATGAAGAGCCTTCTCAACAACCCTTTTGAAAGTTGAATTATCCGAAATAGCTAGATCAGATAATATTTTTCTATCTAAAATAATATTTTTTCTTGATAAAGAGCTGATTAATTTTGAGTAAGAGACCCCAAGCTCCCTCGAACCAGCATTTATTCTTGCAATCCATAAAGACCTAAAGTCACGCTTTCTATTCTTGCGGTCTCGAAATGCATATTGCAAGGATTTTATATTTGATTGTTTTGCTGTTTTGTAAAGTCTGCTTCTGGCGCCATAATGACCTTTAGTAGCCTTTAAAACCTTTTTATGTTTTGTTTTAGCTGTTAATGATTTTGTTATTCTTGGCATCTGATTACCTGTTTATTAATTTAGAGGCCATTTTAAGAACAATTCCTGAAAGCTTATTCATGCCTCTGTTATGTCTCTTTCTCTTTGTAGACTGTTTTGTAAGGATATGATTCCTATTAGCACTCTTGCTTTTTAAAGAGGAGCCAGTTTTTTTAAAACGTTTTGAAGCTCCCGAATGTGTCTTAAGTTTATATCCCATAATTTAAAATTTTTATTTCTTTTTTAAAGGAGATAAAACCATTAGTAATTGCCTACCTTCTAAAGAAGGTTCTTGGTCAACTTGTGCTATTTCGGATAACTCTTCACTCAGTTTATTAAGTAATCCAAGCCCAATGTCACTATTAAGTATTTCTCTGCCTCTAAATCGGACGCTTATTTTAGTCTTATCTCCTCCAAGAATAAAGCTTTTAATTTTCTTTAATTTGATATTATAGTCTCCAACATCCGTTGAAGGTCTAAATTTTATTTCTTTTGTTGTATTTCTTTTAGCTTTTACTTTGGATGAAGAGATATTTTTCTTCTTATCAAATAGATGTTTGCCATAATCTAATAATTTACAAACGACCGTATCAGAACTACTTGGAGATACCTGCACTAAATCAAGAGATTCATTGCTTGCCATTTTAAGAGCTTCATCTATTGAAACAATACCCTTTTTTTCTCCATTACTATCTATTAGCATTACTTCAGACGCTTTAATCTTATTATTGATAGGATTTATACTTTTCTTAATAGCTATGAGATTTACCTTTGAATGTTCATATATAGGAATGGATTAAATAATGAAAGGTTTAACAAAAGATTTACTGTAAGATAGGCAATAAGAATTGATTATTCATAATTTGTGAGAATTTTAAACTAATTGATATATTTCGTAAATATATTTTTTTAAGGCTGCACATAAAAGTTCTTCCATTTATTATCTACTAGTTTAAATACTTCTCTTCTGTTAATCCTATAGTCATGTCCTTGCCAAAATTCAAAATAGTATGGTTGGAATGAAAATCCTCCCCAATACTCAGGTCTCTTTGTGCTTTTATTATAGTCTTTTAAAGCACGGTTATAATCATTTATAACATCATCATACGATGAGATTTGCTCTGACTGATTTGAGCTAATTGCAAGTGCATTTTTCTCATTGGTTCTCGATAGGAAATGTTTATTAGAAAATGTGCTCGAGGTTTTTTTAATGTGAGCCTGAATTCTTATCTGTGTATTTATTGAATCCCAATAAAAAATTGCAGATATCTGATTATGAGTCTCAAAGCTCTTTGATTTAGGTGATAAATAATTACTAAAAAATATCCACTCCTCTTCAATAATATATTTCAAGTTTACAATTCTGGACTGAACTTCATTTAAATCTTTATTAAATGAACTGATTGAAATTGCTTCTATAAATTTCTGATTTTTTTTAAGTGCGTTCTCATAATGCTCTTTGAATAATAAATATGGTTTTTGTTTGGATGCTTTACAAATTTCAATTGTCATTTTTTAATTCATTACCCTCATAAAAGTAAAGCCTCTCTATATCATCCTCTGATCTCTTTTCACCATACTGAATCTCAATAATATGACAGGGTTTGCTAAAATCGTTAATTAACTGGTGCCAAGAATTTTTCTTGATAATATATGTATCGTTTTTTTTTAAAATAATTTCTTTAAAATTATCTGCATCATCTTCGCTATATCGTATCTTGCATTTTCCTTGAGAAACAAACCACAACTCACTTCTGTAGAAATGCTTTTGATAGCTTATACCCCTGCCTTGATCAAGAATTAATTCTTTTACTTTAACATTATCATCAATAAATAAATTATAAAACTTTCCCCAGATTCTATTCTCACTTCCAAAATAGAATTCCTTAAGAATGTTGGTTGAAGAATTCATTTTATTGTCTCCTCCAACACCAAACAAAAATTTAATACCATCTAATTTCATTTCAGGGATATTATCTTTATTTCTGTCGCCGCCGTTACAGAAAATTATTTCGTCATTCTTATATTTATTGAGTACATTTTTAAGAGCATTTATACAACTTCCTTCTTTATCATCTTCAAACCCTATAACTTCATCTACTGATACAAGGTTTTCTAAAATAGCTTTCCTTTCATTAAACGACATGAAGTTTTTTCCTTTCTTAACTCTTAGCCATTCATCACTATTGAGCGCAACAATTAATTTATCACCAATTTTTTTTGCTTCATTAAAATACGAAAGGTGCCCTGAATGAATAGGATCAAAACCCCCACTAACAACAATTATTTTCATCAAAATATTATAAGTCTTAATTATTTTGGATGCAGTTTAAATACTTTTTTATAATAACTTTATCACTAAACATTTTTTCTGCTTTATGTCTGCTATTTGTAAACATTTTGTTTCTTTCTTTGCCAGATAGTTTGACGACTTTTTTTAGGCACAAAACAAGGTCTTTTAATGATTGGGGCTCACAAAGATATCCATTTATACCATCTTCAACAACTTCAGAGCAACCTGGCGTATTAGATGAAACAATGATTTTACCCATAGCAGCTGCTTCTAATAAAAACTTTGGCAGTCCTTCAGGATAAAAAGTTGGTAAAACTGCGCAATGTGATTTAGAAAGTTCACTTTTAACATCATCAAGAGGCCCTAAGTAATTTAATATTCCCTCTTGCTCCCATTTCTTAATCTCAGCGATAGTAACAGCATCTTTTTTTTGTTCATCTATGAATCCAGCAATTGCGAATTCTATTTCATTTAAAAATTCTTTTTTTAGTTCTTTTGCTGCTTCAGCAAAAAGATATACACCCTTTTCTTTGAGCAATCTGCTCATGAGAATAAACCGTGTATTATGATCTTCATTCATTTTTGAAAAATAGAATTCATTAAGATCGACTCCAGATCCATATATAAGTTCAGACTTTGATTGTTTGATAATATTCTTTTCTAAAAAAAGATTCATGTCTTTTTTGTTTTGAAAAAAAACCTTTTCAACTCTTAGACTTGAAATCCTATAAAGAGCTAAGACTAAAATTGAAAAATAAGTTTTTTTTATAAATGCTGATCCCAGCCCAGATATATTATTAATTATTTTGGAATTAGATATCATTGCAGCAAAGGAACTGTAAATGTTCATTTTTGGTGTAAAATTAAAAGTATAGTCTTGACGAATTCTAAGATAAATTCTGATCAAATCAGTAAGCGTTTTCAGCTCTTTAAAAAGATTTAAGCTATTTGATTCAAATTTAAAACTCAAAAAAGAGACTCCAATACTTTCAAGTTTTTCTGAAAAATCATCTTGAGGTGCTACACAATAAACTTTATATCCTTCAGCAACAAAAGCTTTGATGGTAGTTTTTCTAAAATTGTACAAATACCAAGAGCTGTTAGCACAGAAAACAACTTTAATTGTTTTAATGCTCATAAGTTAATAAATAAAATCAATTTTTTTTCAAAACAACTACGGCTTCTTTAACCAAAAGATCAGATTCTTTATAATTTATAAAATCTTTATTAAGCTTAGCTTTTTTCATGGGTAATTCTTTCCAAGAGGTTAAATCTTCTTTTACTATTTCGAATCCAGATTCTAGAAACATCTTTTTCATATCAGAATATCTCAATCTATTTGTGTAGAATCCAGAGCTTGACATGAATTCGCTTTCCCAAATTTTTTCAGAAAAACGCAGATTATTAAGACTATATTCAAGATGATCCTTAAAATCAATTGAATGTATACTCAGGGCACCTTTTTTACAGACTCTAAAATTTTCATTCATAAAAAATTCAAATTCTTTTTTTCTTACATGTTCTAAGCATGCTTGAGAGATAATTATATCTATTAAATTGTCATCAATATTTTTGAAACTTGAGGTTCCCTCCGTAAGGTATGAAATATCAAATTTTTCACACATTTCTTCATAAGAAATGAAATTTTTTTCAAGGCTGTTTAAATTTAAACTATCAAGTTCACAAATTATTTTTTTGTAAAACTCAATGTTTTTTGTTGCAAATGCATCAACATCAATTATAAAAGAACTCATACCGAAATTACTTGCAACCACTCCAGAGCCAATGCTATCACCTGCTCCAACTTCAAGGAAATTTAAACCGTTACAATCTTTTGTTTCTATAGATGCAAAATTTAATAGATTATTGAAATTAGAGACCACATATGAAGTGTCATCCATATTCCCATGTCTAAAAATCCCTAGGTTTCTCCAAAATATATGAATGTTAAAAGGCAATCTAGCAATAACTATTTTTATAGCTATTTTTAAATACCATGGGATTAATTTTTTAAGCATATATGCTATTCATGATAAGGAATTACTCAAACAATTCCAACAAATTATAGGAATAATACAATCCGAAAGTTATAAGTACTATATAGGCAATTACTCTAAAATCTTTCTTGATATCTGGCAGCCACGCTATTGTACTTAACAAAGTAAGTTCAAGTATCCTATGAGCAATAAGGGGAAACCAAACAAATCCGAACCAAAATGCGAATCCAGCAAGAGAAACATAGTAAAACGGCAACATTGTTTTTTCTATATCTTTTATACGTATAAAACCAATTAGCAAAATAAAGGATAATGCTATGTTCCTTGCTGAGAGTAAGGTTATTTGAGTTTCATCTTGTTCCATTAGTAACAAATAGGACTCTATGAGTCCGCCTGTTAATGAGTAAATTGGGCCTTTGCTAAAAAATCCTATGCAAAAAACTGTAAAAACATAAGCTAAAACATAAAACCTATTATATTGCTTAAAAATAGCATTTATAAAAATGAATGGCGCGAAAAAAAATGATGTTGAATGAAAAGAGATAGCAAATAGGAAGAAAAATGTTTTTATTACAAATGAAGGTTTATCTTTGCAAGCCTCTGCAAGAGATAAAATGCAGAAGGCAATTGCTAGACCAGCTCTTAATTGAATGAATTCATGAAGAATCATCGCAGAGATTAAATATAAGAATATTAGTATAGGCCAGTCTTTTCTTTTTAATAAATAATTAAATTTGATTACCAAAGATGAAAATGCAATTGTAAAAATAAAAAATAAAAAAGAACTCGATCCAAAAATTGTCTTAAAAAAAATACTAAAATACTCAAAGCCAAACTCATATCTACTATCAAAATCAGATGAAGTAATCTTGTTGAAATAGCTTTCATATTGAAAACGATCGGGTCCTATTCCCAATACTTGAATTGTAGAAAAAATAGCAAATATTAATGCTAGTGTTAGCCCAACTAAAGTCTTTTTCTTTACAACAATATGATTCTTCATTTATTTAGATTCAAGATAGGGTTTCATGTATGTAAATATAGTTAATTTAATATATTGTAAATGTTTAAACATCATGATGTTTCTTTTTAATAGCAATCTTGATTATATTAACTTATTGTCCAAAGGTTATTTTTACCTGTAATGTCTTAAGAATCTCCACATTTTAAGAAAAATATATAAAAAAGATTTTGGGGTTAAGGCTATCAAAGATAGCACAATTATATTTAGTTTAGAGTGAGCTAAGATTTTATCTAATGAATTTTTAAGTATATAAATATTAAACGAGCCATATGATCTAAGAATAATGAACATTTTTAAGCTAAATAAATTTGTTTTAACTGAATGAGATAATTCAGTATTATATTTACATTCTTCACTATATGTTTCAGGGAGTTTATCGATAGCATCTTTCCAGTCAAAAATAAAAACATTGATGGAGTCTTTAATCCAATAACTTTGTGACTTTCTAAGTGAGCTTATGCAATTGCTGTTCAACCAATAAATACCATTATCTTTATAAATGTTTATTACATTAAAAATAATATAAATTTGAGGAAAATTTTTTGGTAAATTGGCAGCATTAAAAAATAAATGATCAAAACATTTTCTTTTGTAAATTGTTGCACCAGTATATGTGAGGTGCCATCCAAAATTTTCTAAAATAAAATTAGGATCAGTTTTCACTCCTGATTCAAAATTTTTGATTCTAGAGTCTTTATTGATACATATTAGGTTTGGATTATCACTGCGTATTACCTTTAATATTTCTTCAAAAGTTAATGGATTAATAATTGTGCTATCACCAATAATCCAAATAAATTCTGATTTAGGAGTGCTTATTGCTTGGAAGAAATTTTTATCATGTCCAAGTGCTATATTATTTTTCGTATATTCTATATATGGATAAACTTTAATAAGTTCCTTGACTTTGTTTTTTAGATTATTTGATGAACTGTCATCAAATATATATATTTTAATTTTTTCTTTAAGAAAGCAGTCTAAGTTATCTAATATATTTCTTTCGATTGCTTCATATCTTTCATATGATGGTATTGATATTGACAAATTTGACGACATTTCTATTTCTTAATATTTTTTATTTTTGAGAGATATGATTTTAGTCCTTGATCTATGTTTAATGTTTTAAATGAAATGGATTCTATAAATGAATTAACATTAATTCTTATAGTTTTTTTATCAAAATCTCTTTCATCTAAAATTGATACGTGCGCTTCTTTATTATAATTTTGAGACAATTTCTTTATAAGATCATTTAAATTGCATATATATCCGCTCCCTACATTAAAAATTGAATTAAACTTTGCACTGCATATAAGCTGAAAAACACCCTTAACAAAGTCATCAATATAAATATAATCTCTTTCGTTTGATATATCTCCAAATAATTTAATTGTTTCATCATTGATGATAGAAAAAACTGAATTCTCAATAAAGCCCTGATTCTTATTTATATTGTCAATGTTTCGCCCATAAACATTGGTTGGCCTCAAAATCATATATTTTAATTCATACTTAGCATTTTCAAATATATAACTCTCAATGATATGCTTGGATATGCCATAAAAGGTACTAGGAGACACAATACTTTTTTCATTAAGATATTCATCTGAATCAGCATATATCGCTCCTCCTGAGGAAATAAAAATAAAGGGTATTTTTCTTTCTTTACATTGATCAATTGAAAGAAAAGTTGGTTCTATAAGATTAAAATATTCATTATAAAACTCTTCAGAGTTACTTGATGGTATTAAATTTGAAGCGCAATGAATGCAATAATCAATTTTTTTATTCCTCCAAACAAAATCTAATTTACTACTAATTCGATTTAATTTAAATATTGTGTGTCCTTGTTTTTCAAGAAAGGAAGAAATATTTGAGCCTATAAAACCATTTGATCCAATAATTAAAAAGTTTGATTTATTCAAAGTGCTTGAGTTCATTATTAATTAAAGTTTCTATTTTTGGTAATGAATGAAAATAATTTAATAGTTGTTTTGCTCTTTCATTGAAAAAATATTCTAATTCATAGTTATTCATTCCAACTAGTTTTTTTAACTCGTCATAGAGTTGATTTTCTTTTATTAAAACCCCGGATTCATAAAATAAATTAATCATTTTTTTTGCATTATCTGATTGATATTTTACTGGGAAATTATCAATTACTAAAAAGGGTTTTTTCATTGAAAGTCTTGAAAATAGTAAAGTGCTGCCTATGCTGTCATAAACAGTAATTTTATTTTGCTCATGAGCTCTATTTGTAATTCCAAAATTTATCTTAATATCTTTAGACTTAATAGAATTTTTAAATGACGGATAAACACATATCTTAAAATTATTTAATTTTGAAGAACCTTCAAGCTTTTTGAATACATTTTCATATTCTTTAATTTTTTCTTTTGAAGTAAATCTCATACTAGTTATTAGAGATACAGAATTTGAAGATTTTAAGAAATTTTTATATCGAAATCTTGTTTGAAAAACATTTTCATCACCTGAACCCCAAAATAGCATTTTTGATGCCCCAGTATACTCAATCTGATAATCAATTCTATCCTCATTAAAGCCATATCCTCCTCCATGCTGCATATAAATAAGTCTAGTATTCTTATTCATGCTAAGAAAGCTCACAATAGGATCTTTCTGACAAACATAAATATTTGAGTAGACTATTTTTTTTTCACGACATCTAGACGAGAAATTTCTAAAAAATGTAAATCCTTCTAAATGACTTCTTGGAAAATGCCATGAGAATATTTTAGCAAGGTCTTCGTTTAGACCTATTTCCAGCAAATTTTCTAACAATTTAACTCTAAGTTTTTTTGAAGGCCTAATAAATTTCAGAAAAAAAGTTGATAAATTTACAATTACATTTTTTTTGCAATATGGGGCTGAATCAAAAGTAACAATTATGGGCGCAAACAAAATATTAAATATAGATTTAATATGCATCAAAAATTTTATTTGAGTAACTCTATAAACGATTTTTATAAAATTTCTTCTATTTTTTATTTCATTTGAAAAAATATCAAAAAACGTAGCTAATTCTCCATTTTTATAGCCAGACATTACTTCTTTTTTAAAATCAATATCGCCATCATTAATTTGTTGTAAGATATGAAGAACAAATAATTTTTCTTCATTTCCTGAGAAAACTTTAGATTCATTACTTAATTCAAGTGTTTGGATTAAGCTTTTTGAAAGACAGCTTGAAAGATAATTAATCCTTTCAATAGATATATTTTCTTTCATATTTTTTTTTAATTATTTTTCGATTTTAACCTAAATTTGAGTAGTTTTTAGCCTGCCAGTTTAGATCTGGAGTTTCCCAATTATCTCCGTAGATTGAGGATAAATATTTATCGACACTCAATGGAGTCGGAACTTCAATATTGAAAATATTTACATGATCCTGCCCATCAAAAAAAAGTTTATC
>MDSV01009875.1_pt1 | contig 17054 bp, 15 predicted proteins | sample 810851 | NCBI WGS metagenome assembly MDSV01 (sample SAMN05326640, study PRJNA326480) | marine metagenome | isolation source: seawater | place: Atlantic Ocean: North East | collected 2012 | reverse complement strand
TATTTATTTTTTCTTCAAAATCTAATGACTCCTTTGAAATAACTATATATGGTATTTCCATTAAATCTAATAATGGAAGTGTAAGTTTTCCTTGTGTTATATGTTGAGGCTCATCTTTTATTCCTGGTTCTCCTCTCCAACCTATAAGTAATAACATTGGTATATTGTATACGCTTTTATCCGCAAGAGATAATAAAGGATTTATGGCATTACCAATTCCTGAATTTTGCATATATACCAAAGGTGTTTTTCCAGTGGCTAAATAATAGCCTGATGCTAAAGCAACAGCTGCTCCTTCATTAGATGTAATAATATGATTTTCTTTTGCAATATTTTTTGTAATAAATGCACAAATATCTTTTAGCAAAGAATCAGGAACTCCACAAAAAAAATCTATATTATTTTTATTTAAACACTCATAAAAATCTTTAGTATTGATCATTTTGTTCCAGGAATTAGTTCAAGTATTTCTTTAATTGACATACAATTATCACAGGCTTCTTGTGATCTTTTATTTTCTAAAATTGATTTTGCTACATCTAACATTGCTGGGTAAGAAGCTCTTAGCAAGTGATTAGCATAAATAACAATGTTAGCTCCCCAAGACACAAACTCATCTTCTTTAATGTGATTATATGATGAGGGGACTACTACTATTGGTGTGTTTTTGTTGGTCTTTCTAAAAGCTAAACAAAAAGATTTAATATCATCGCCAGACGTATTTTTTGAATGAATCATAACACCGTCTGTACCGGCCTTTACATATGCAAATGCTCTCTCAAGCGCATCATCAAGATCTTTATTTAAAATAAAGCTTTCAATCCTTGATATTATCATAAAATCATCTGTTACTTGAGCTGCTTTTCCTGCTTTAATTTTATTAGAAAAATTTTCAATTGTATCTTGAGTTTGTGGAACATCTGTCCCAAAAAGTGAATTTTTTTTCAAACCTACTTTATCTTCAATAATTATTGCAGAAATTCCATTTCTCTCCAGAGTTCTGACAGTAAATACAAAATGTTCTATTTTACCTCCAGTGTCTCCATCATAAATTACTGGTTTTGTAGTACACTCCAAAATATCTGTAAGTCCGTGAAGTCTTGTGGTAATATCAACAGCTTCAATATCTGGCTTACCTTTAGAGGTTGAGTCTGTTAAACTACTACTCCACATTCCATCAAACTCATGGATTTTATTTTCATCATATATTTTGGTGTTTTCAATAATTAAACCAGTTAATCCGCTGTGTGATTCTAAAATTCTTACTATTGGTTTTGCATGGATTAATCTTCTCAACCTTTTTAATCTTATTTCAGGTGTTGTTCCAAGAGTTTTTATTTTTTGATTCAATTTTGTAGAAGATATTCCATCGGTATATGGAACATCTATAACCTTACCACCCCATTTCTTTATAGTTTCAATTACGTTTTTTCTTGTTAATTTCTGAACACCTTCTTTCCAATCATCTCCATGAACAACATAATCAGGTTTAATTAAATTAAGATTTTCAGAATAATCAAGTGTATTTTGCGGTATAACCTTATATACGTTTTTGAGATTTTCAACAATTATTTTTCTTTGCTCATAATCCAGGTATGGTAATCTTTTGTAAGAAGCTATAGCTTCATCAGTAAGAACTCCAACAGTAACTCTACCTAATTCAGAGGCTTTGGAAATAATATTTAAATGGCCTGGATGAATTAAATCAGCACTCATGGCAATGTATACAACTTTTATATCACTCATATTAATTATAAATTAAAATTATCATTAGACATGTTTTGAAATGTTTCTCTATCCCATTCACAAATATTCATAAACTTATCGAGAATAAGATGAATAATCACTTGATGACAACACTCAACTATTCCATAAGTGTAGGCTGGAACATAAATTGAAAAAAGAGATTTTTTTAAGGATAAATTATCAACTTTTAAACCAGAAAAAGCTAAAGTTTTTATTTTATTATCACTACAAAAATCTAATACATTAACTATATTTTTACTGTTTCCACTAGAACTTATAGTAATTACTAAATCATTTGAATTAACCGAATTAATCTTTAAAAACTCAACTGCAGATTCCTCATAACTATAGTCATTTGCTAATGCAGTTAATAATGCACTGTCACTAAGTGAAAATGCTTTTATCTTACCATTTTTTGCAAAATCAAGAGCCATGTGATTTGAAAAAGCTGAACTAGCACCATTACCAATAAAAAATAATCTATTTTTACTTTTTTGAATTACTTTTAATAAATCAATTATTTCTTCAAAGAAAGAATCAGGGTCACAATCATTTCCATCAATTTTATAATTTGTTTTTAAAAGAGAAGTATTAATTGAGCTATAATAACTATGTGCATATTTAACATTCATAATTTATATTAATTAAATTTTATTTAAGCATAAATAAAGTTTATAAAAATAAGCTTAAATCTTTCTTAGTAATCCTAAAAATTTTTTAAAAAAGTAGTTTTTAGTTTTTGATTTAATAATTCTAAGATAGAGCTTAACTGAATTATATTCAAATTCTGTTAAACTTATTCTATCTAAAATAAAATCATTAAAATTATCATTAATTTTTCCGCTGGATGAAAAGACTTTTAATAATTTAATTTTATTTAGAATTTTTATTTTATGTCTATTGTACTGTCCGTTTGGTAATGATAAAAAATCAATGTTATTTTTAAACTTATTTAAAATTCTTTTGTTTTCAAGAATATTGAACTCGTATTCAGAGTCACTTAATGCTAATGAATTCCAGTGAGAATAAAGATGATTTCCAAAATAAACAAATTGTTCATTAGAAAATTTACTTAGTGTTTCAAGATCAGCTAATTGTCCCTGATACTCATTAATTTCATTATAATAATTCCTATTTATTTTTTTTAAAATTTTCTTCTTTTCTTTTGGGGTTAGTATTAAATGAAGATTATTATAATTATTGGATTTTATTTCTTTACAATATTTTTCATAGAAAATAGCCTCAGCTGATATTAATGGAGAATTATTTATAACATGTTCCATATTAAGAAACATTATCGATGGTATTTTATTTTCTACTAAGTATGATATTCCATTTTCAAATGCTCCCATAAAACCATCATCAAAAGTAATTAGTGCTGAATTTTTAGGAATATTAGTCTTATTAATAAGTTCTGACGGATCAATAATATTATAATTTCTTTTTATCCAATTAACTTGAATACGAAATATTTTAGGGGATACATTTAAATTATATTGTTTAGAAAATTCACTAGGTTTTGAGCTAACCTCATGAAATAAAAAAATAGTTAATTTATTCTTCAAAGTATTGTATTATTTCTGTCTTAAACATATAATTGTCAAATTATTAAAAGATAAATTGAAATTAAATTATATCGCATAATCTTGAAAGTTTTTTTATTAAATCATATCCATCCCAAATTAAAGAAAATTCAGATGTTCGTCCAATTGGAACAATCCTATCAATACCCTTAATCTTTGATTCATTAATAAAGTTTTTAAGTTCTTTTTTTTCTAAACCGTAGTAAGATAGTGTTTGATAACTTTTATTTACGATATTTTTAATTTCTAATATATTATCAGCATGGTATTCATTAAAGTATCCACTACTACATCTGTATTTGTGAATTTTTTTTGGTAATTTATCTAATTCAACTCTGAATATTAAATTATCCTCAGTTTTTATATTTTTAATATTATTGATATCAATTGACTGACTAAACAATGTAGCTAATTTATTTACAGCAATTATTGGCTGAACTTTATATTCATGTTTAAGAATTTCATGTAAACTTTTCCAAAAAACATCTCTAGATTTAATTACTTTGTCTTTATCTCCAAGCCATATTATTAAATGTGGGGAAGTGCAAGCATTTTGGTCAAATAAATAAGTATCATTATAAAATGATTTTGCAATTTTTTTTGAAATATTATCTTTCAAATATTTATTAGCATTAATTACACATAAAGAATACCTGTCTGCAAATGTTAAATCAAAAGATCTAGATGGAATTTTATTTTCACGAATTTGATTTATTGTCTCATCGCCACCCCAAATAATTCTAGCATCACAAATAGATGATAAATATTTGGTAGCACTACTTGTTCGTTGGTATCTTACTAAAATTATTCTGGAGGTAATATTGAAATGCTTAGGATCCTCATTAATCTTTTTAATGACTTTACAAATTATTTCGACTTGATCAAATAAAATAGATGGGAGTCTAATAATATTAAAGTTTCCAGAAAGTAGACCACTAATTAATGAATATGCGAAATTAACAGCGACATTTGAGGGGCTTATGTGAAAGAGAAGTCCAACACCTAACCTTAATTCATTTGAATTGTAGTGTTTGTTTTTTAGTTGCATAATATTTGCCCTTCTACAAAAAAAACTTAAAGTTATAAGATCTGGGTAATCTTTAGTTTGCCGGTAATCAAGTAATTTTTTTGAAAATTCATCTAAAAAATTAATAGTCTCAATAGAAAATGGTTCTAAAGGAAATTTTTTTGCAAAATTTTCAAAATCAGCTTTTTGCGGAAAAACAAACTCTATGTCACTAAATATTTCCTTCATAAGTATCACTACAGCCTCTAATCTCTGCATTTTTTAAACGTCCGTTAATCCTAAAATATTTTCCCATTCTTCCACACTGGCATGTATCTTCACCTAATAGAATACCCTCATCATCCGTCAATAATGAGTGGCCAGGATAACTTTCAGGAAGAAGCGAAAGAGTTTGAATAATTCCTTTTTCACCAACTTTAGCTATCGAAAAATCATCTGCTCTTCTAATTATAATGTCAGAAAAAATAGATGTATGTAAATTTTCATACTCACATTCCATATAAATAGATCCTGTTTGTTCAACCATTCCATAATAGTCATAAACATGAGAAATTCCACAAAGATTTTTAAGTTTCATCTTAAATTCTTTAGAGGAAATAGATTGATTCAATAGTTTTTTCCAACCTCCACCATGAATTAATACCCCATTTTTTAAATCTATTTTAATTCCTTTTTTTAAAATTTGTTCATAAAAATGAATCCAAATCATGAAAGTAAAACCAAATAAAAATATTCTTTCATTTTCATATTTTTTAATAAAATCAATTATAAGATCAACTTTCAATTCCATATTTTCATCTAATGCATAAATTTTATCTGTTCCAAACATTGAGAAACCTAAAATTCCAGCACCTCTCGCCGAAAAAAGGTTTCTGTCTTTTAAAATAGATTCAGAATCCAATATAATCATTGGCATTCTAGATTTTCCTAAAAAGGAAGAAACTATTTTTGATAAAACTTTTGTTTGATTGATAGATGTGTACTTATTTAAATAAATTTGAGATACTTTTTGACCTGATGTTCCAGAGGATGTCATGGTTTTAATAATATGCTTGTCTTTGACACTTGAAAGTTTGTGTGTTTTAAAAAGTCTAACAGGTAGAAAAGGGATGTCAGAGTATATAAAATTAGAATTAACATTAAATCCAATACTTTTCAAAATGTTAGAATATTCTTTGCAATTATCATAGTGGTGCTTTGTTAATTTTGTAAGATGAAAATTTAACAAGCTTGATTTTTCAATTTTGTTCAAAGAATATGGCTTTATATTTATAATATTTTCCATATTATATTATAATAGAGAATAATTTATTTTTCCTGAATTAGTTAGTGGTATTTTTTTGATAAATTTTACTTGAAAAGCAGAATAATGAATTTTGGTAATTAAACTAATATATTCTATTACTTTTTCTTCAATATTTTTTTCATCTACATAAATTAATACTTTACCTTCAAAACCTACGCAAGCGCAATTATCAGTAATATTTTTAATAAGATTTTCAATGTCATCTAAGCTTAATCGATTACCAAATAATTTCACAAATCTTTTTTTTCTACCAATTATATAATAAAAACCATCACCGTCTCTTTTTGCTAAATCTCCGGTGTATAAAACATTTTTATTTTCATTTTCCTTCTTTAAATCGGAAATAGAAGTTGCATATCCCATACAAACATTTTTTCCTTCATAAACCAGCTCTCCAGAAACATTATCACTTTCTATAATTTTTCCAGAATCATCAATTAAATAGAATTTACCACCTTCAATTGGTTTACCTATGCTACCTAGTTTTTCTACTAAGTATTCAGGCGATAAATAACTCATCCTTGGAGATGCTTCTGTTTGTCCGTACATAACATAAAAATTAATTTTATTTTTTTTTGAAAAAATAGCAAATTTGCTTAAAAACTCTTTTTTTAATTTTCCGCCTGCTTGTGTTATTGTTTTAATAAAAGGTAATGAAATTTCAAAAAAATTTAATTTAACTAACATTTCAAAAATATAAGGAATTCCTGATAAAGATGTAGCTTTATTTTTTTTTATAAAACTCCAAAAATCACGTTGAATAACAGACTTTGTAGTAAGTAGAATAGAAGCGCCATTTATTAAATGAGAATTAATTATTGAAAGACCATAAGAGTAATTCATTGGCATTAATGTCACAGGTCTTTCAGAACTATTTATTGACAAATAATTTGAAATTGATTGTGTATTTTCTTTCAAGTTCAAGTAAGAAAGTCTAACTAATTTAGGACTTCCAGTGCTCCCAGATGTTGTTAATAATAAAGCTAATGATTTACTTAAATGATGAAACTTTTTTTCATTAATAGCAACTAAAGAATATCCTAAAAAATCTAAAATAGTATTATTAAAATTATATTTATTTGCAACTGTATTGGGCAACCATAAATAATTAGGCTGATATGTTTTTATCAGATTTTGTAATCTATTTAATTCTATTGATGAATCTAAAAGTATAGGGACTATTTTGTTTAATATAAAAGATATATATCCCGAAACAGATCCTTCTTCATTTTTACATAATAAAAAAACTAAAGATCTTTGAGTTATTTTTTTTTTAACTACTTTAGAAAATTCAATTATTTCTTTATATGTAACTGAATTATTATCAACTATTAAGGCAGTGTTTTCCTTATATTTAAAAATTTCCTCTAAAAACAAATTATAAAATTATTTTATTAAAGTCAAAGTCCGCCGTCGACCCTAATGATTTGTCCATTAACATAAGATGACAATTCAGAACTTAAAAATAAGACAACATTAGCAATTTCTCTGGGTTCAGCTAATCTCTTTAAAGGATTTTCTTTCAACATAATCTCACGAGTATTTTTTCCAAACTCATTAGCCATAGAAGTTTGGGTCATTCCAGGCGCTACACCATTAACTCTTATACCAAACTGAGAAAGTTCTTTAACTAGAGTTTTTGTAAAATTTATAAATGCTGCTTTACTTGAACCATATGCAACATTTCCAGTATAACCATCAATACCAACAACAGATGTTAAATTTACAATAACACCTTTTTTTTGTCTAATTAAAAATTTACTTGCAAATTGAATTATAGAAACCTGAGCAATAAAATTTGTGTTAAAAATTTCTTTAATTTTTTCTAATGATGTCATTTGAAACAATCCCGCATGTGATACACCAGCATTATTAACTAATATGTCTATAGTTTTTTTTTCTTTGTAAATTTCATTGAACGCTTTTTTAACTTCAGAGATGTTGTTTATATCAAAGTATAATGGTTTAATAACTACAGAGTGTAGCTTGGCTAAATTTTCTATATTATCAGAAAAAGACTTGTTTTTTTTCCTAGCACAAGCCCATATGGAAGCTCCATTCTCAGCAAAAACTTTAATAATTTCTTTACCTATTCCACGGTTACTTCCAGTAACTAGAGCGTTTTTATTTTTCAGTAATTTCAATATTATATTTTTTTAAAATTTCTATTCCTATTTTATAAGATGAAAAGTCTATAATATCATCCATATCAATCATAATATCAAATGCTTCTTCTAAATCTCTAATTAAATTCATATGTCCGAGTGAATCCCAAGCTGGAACATCTTGATATTTTAAATTTTTTAAAATTTTAGCATCTACTTTTAGAGAATTAGTAAACACATTGATATATATTTCTAAATTTTTCATATTGTATATTTCAAATCAAAAATAATTAAAAATGTTGCATTAAAATTCCATTTAAACAGAAATAAATATTAGTTCAGAGTATAAATTGTCAATTTCACTTGTATCAATATTCTTTGAATATATCAACTTCATTCCCTTAGTTTTTAACTTTAATGATAAATTAATTTTTTTGTTATCCAAAAATCTTGAATCGATTATTAAACCGAGTGTATTAAATTTCAAATTTAAAATTGACCTTAAAACTTGAATATTTTTATAAAACAAATCCTTATTATTTAAATACATGATTTCTAAAAAAGGAATCCTTCTCTTGTAAACCCTTTTGCATCCAATTAATAGATTTTTATGATTTTTAAAATATTGTAAGAAAATTATTTTTGAAGATATATGATCATTATAAATTTTTTTTTCATTTGAATTTATAGTAGTAAAATCTATTTTTCTTTTTATTTTAAAAATGTCCAAAAATTTATAATGTGGGATTATTGGTAATAAATATTTTGTTTGATCTAAAATATTAAATCCCATTCTATTTAATACAAATTGTGACGGAACACTAGGCGAATAATTAGTAATTATATGAGTTAACTTTAATTTTTCTACTGGTTTATATAGTAAAATTCCATAACGACTATATTCTTTTTTAACAACCCATGTTGTCAGATTACATAATTTATAAATCTTTTCTCCAATTTTTCTCTTTGAAAAAATGTAACCATTAAAGCCTACGGGAATTTGCTCTTCATTTTCAAGATAATATCCAATATGTTCAGAATTACAAGCCCATCTAATATCAAATAATTGATTAAAAAAACTTTTGAGTTTCAGTTGAATAGGTTTTGAATTTTTATTAACCTCAAACCCTTCTAATATTAATGGCATTAACTTATCTTTATCAGATCTGTACGCTTTTTTTAAGGATATCATTTAATTAAATTATTTCATCGAAAACATTGATGTTAATTGTTGAAAATCTACTGTTGCAAAAATTTATGTAATAACTTCTTTTTTTTGAGAGTTTAATATACTTATCCATTACATCAAAATTTATTACTGATGCTAGATCGTCTATGCTAGAAATATTCTTTTTATTCATTTTATTTAGTGGATCAATTATAATTTCATTATTATAATTTACAAGAAATAATGGTCTTAATCCTGCTGATATTGATTTGAAAATAGCAGTCGATCCTCTGTATAAACACCACTTTGAAATTTTAATATCATCTTCAATTTTACTGACAGAAAGGGTTATATTATGAGGAATATTTTTTAGATAAGGTGCTTTTTTAAAAACTTGAGTGAAACTAATACTTGGATGTAGTCTCCAAATAAATTTAATATTTGGGTGTTTATTTGCGCACTCTAATGAGAATGAAAATAATTTTACTATTTCAGATAAAAATGCTTCAGGAATAACTAAACAACTAAAGGATTTATTTAAACTAGAATCAAATTTATCAGTATTTAGATTACCCCTTGGAGAACCTAATAATTTTATCTTATTATTATAATTTGAGTTTAGTTTATTTTTAAAATTAATCAAATCATTTTCACCAGACGTCAATATAAAATCTGGATTAAATTTCGAATTATATAAACGATAAATTGAATTTGAAGACTCAAAACTTCCAGTATGCTGATAAGCTACACATTTTATTTTGGGAAAAGCTTCTTTTGCAGATGAAAAAATTATTTTTTCATTTGCATGGCCTTCGTAAGTTGTAATTATAGACTTTGGGCGTATTATTTTTAATATATTTTTGATTTGGATTGAAAGTCTCAAGTTATTTCGCGTCCCAATTGATTTTACTTCAAAAGATGCTTTTTTTAATATTCTTTTTAAAATGATATTATCCTCTTTTTTGTATAATTTATTGAGAATTTTTGACTCATTATTCATCATTTTTAAGATTGATAATTCCTCTTTAAATGATAACAATTGTATAAAAAAAGGGTTTTTTAAATTGACTTTTGAACTAAAACTATTACTTGTAAAATGACAAATATGAATTAGTAATACTTTATAGCCCTTTTGTTTTAATTTTTCAGGGATATTGCCAAAATAAAAATCATAGTCTTTTTTAAGTTGATCTTTATTTAAGGCATGAGAAATAAATAAAAAATCTATATCGTTATCTTTTAAATCTAAACCTTCCCAGTATTTATTTTTATAATTTAAGGCTTTTATTAAAAAAAAGATATTTGATACTTTTTGTTTAAACTTATTTTTAAAAAAAATAAATTTTCTTTTAAAAAAATTTTCTAAATAAAATATACTCTTGTAACGATTATTAGCTGCAGGACATATTCTAATTACATGAATCCATGGTATAGCCATTCTAGTCAAATTAGTATCATTAAATGAAAGTACTTTACTACACATTTCACAAAGTTCATTATATTGATTTTTACTTATCATAATTCATTAACATTTTCAAATAATTGTCTTAAAGATTTGATAGAAAATTTTGTAGGGTTTATTAAAGAGCCATAACCATAATTTGCATGTATAAAATTAAACTTACAATTTTTTGCAAATTGTCTATCAGATTCCATATCTCCTACATAATAAATTTTTGAGTTTCCAAACTTATCAAGAACTAGGTCACCTGATTCTTTGTGAGGTTTTCCATTAACAACATCATCAGCACATACTAATAAATCGACTTCTATATTAAATTTGTTTAAAAGATCAAGAGTGTTAGCTCTTGGTTTACTGGTAACAATAAAGATTGGAATTGATTTTAATTTTAACCTTGTTAATGTTTCTATTACATACGGATATAATGTAATCTCATTTTTGAACTCTTTAGTACCATCAAAATATTCCTTATAAATAGTATTATGTAAATTCTTATTTATTCCGATCTTATCTAAGATCATATTAAACTTTAAGCCAATATTTTCTTTATATTTTATGAATGGAATATTCAAATTATTATTTGAATTTAGTCTATTCCAACTTTTCTCCATTACACTTAATGAATTGACAATTACGCCATCAAAATCAAACCCTATTACAATATTTTTATTTTTCATTTATATATTTTTTTAAAAACGGGTCATATTTAATTTCAGATCTTACATATTTTAAATCTTCATAAGTATCTACAGCCCTTGTTTCTCCATCAAGCTCCATAGTTTTAATTTTCATATTGTTTTCAACGGCTCTCAATAATTCAATTCCTTCCATATTTTCATACTTAGAAGGAGGAAAAGAACAAAATTCCACAATACTCTTTTTATTAAAAGCAATAACACTTAAATGCTTTTTGAGTGGTTCTGAACCTCTAAAAAGACTTGGTATATCGCTTCTTGACATGTAAAGAATATCATTATTTACAGTAGCTAGAATTTTTACAATATTTTGATTGTTATATTCTTCGCATGATAAATATGGAACAATTATGTCACATTTTTGTTTTAAAAACTCGTCAATTAAAATATTTATATGATTTGGGTTTACCATAGGCTCATCACCTTGAATATCAATAATAATATCCTTATCATTTAAATCTAATTTACTTGCGGCTTCAGCACAACGTTCAGTTCCATTATTATGCTTTGGTGAAGTCATTAAACATTGGATATTTAATTTATTTGCTAATTTTTGTATTTCAAAACTATCTGTGCAAACATAAACTTCATCAAGCTCACTTAATTTTGAACGAAAATATACGTGAGCAAACATTGGCAATCCTTCAATTACCCTTATGGGTTTATTAGGCAACCTTGTACTGGCTAGCCTACATGGTATTAGACCAATTTTTTTCATTACTGTAAATTTAGATTGTTATTAAGGTTAAAAATTTTTATAACCAAAATGGTCCTTTTTTTTGAGAACCTAATTTGGCATTACTAATTCTACCGTTTTTTGAACTCTGAAAAATAGTAGATAACGCGTAGAAAATTTTATATAGAATATTATTGCCGTTTTTAAAAGGTTTAAAACTTTTAGACATTGAATTTAGATTTTTTAAAATTTCTAATTTTAAATTATTATCTATATATTTTGAACATACTTTATGCTCTAAAATTGCATTCGAATAATCTAAATAGCCATAAGAAATAGTAGCTGTAATAAGCATAAGTAGTTTTTCAATAGCTTCTTGATTAGAAAAATCAGATAACCATCTTTCTAAAGATTCTAGTGGCCGAAAATATAAAGCATTTCCAAAAATTAATCTTCCCTTACTAGGTCCATCATTTAGTGTATTTGAGTATTTCCAATGGGCTTTAGACAAATCCCAAAGTTCTAACCCAATATTGTTTCTTACAAACATATCAACTTCAGCAAAAAGAGGTTGATCTTTATACATTTTTGCAAATTCGACCTCAATTTCTAATCCTATTACATTTGATTTTAAATAACTTTCTCCCCCCTTTAAAACAGCAAGTTCACCACCTTGAATATCTAACTTAGCAAAATCGAATGGCGGCATCTTTTTGCTATTAATTAAATTATCAATAGTCGTGCTTTTAATCTTAATTTTCTCAATAGTTTGAAAACGTTTATAATCTGGAAATTGATTTAAAAAAGAATGATTTGAATTAAAAATTGAGGATGTTCCTGGGGATTGATTTAAGTTTAAGCTTAAAGATCCCTCATTACTCCAAAAAGCAAAAGGTAACACTATTGCTTTCTGAAATTTATTTAAGTTTTTTTCAATTTTTTGTGCCTCATTAATATCAGGTTCAACTAAAATCAAATCAACAAAATCTTTATTTAAATCTTTCCATGGCCAACCAAGACCTCCTCTTGCTCCAATATCCAGAATGGAAATATTTCTTGAAAGATCTTTGATCAGATTAAATATTTTTTTATTACTCATAAATATTTACTTTTTTAGGTTGCAGACATTGAAATATGTAAATGTTCTCTTAATCTTTTAATTGCATTTCCATCCAAAAACGGATCAAAATTATTGATAATCTTTTTCCAACATCCTAATTCATTATTTTTTATATTATTATTTCTAAAAATGTCTATGGCTTTTATAACTTCATCAATATTTGGATAAATAATATCAGCCTTTTCATATAGTTTATCCCATCTTGTTGAAGTTTTATTACTGTCAATTAATATAACTCTTTTTCCAAGAGTCGCAACCTCCAAACCAGCGGTTGCACCTAATTTATGACTTATACAAATATTTGATATCAATCCAGGTTCTGTTGGATAAACATCATTTCTTACTTGGCCTTTTACTAATTCAATATATCTTCCAGTAGATTTAGCTTTATTAATTATTTTATCATTTGGGTATAATTTAGATGGAGAATTAAATACAAATTGAGATTTAATAATTACAGCTATCGATTTATCATCAATAACTTTTTTTGCAACTTGATGAATATCGTATAAATGACTTTCAGAGCTAATACCTGCCCATTTTCCTTTTTGGATAGATTCATCAAAATATGTTACAATAAAATTTACACCAAGATTCTCAATTTGTTTTTTTAAATCTAAAGCATCTTTTTTAACATAATCACTTATTCCATTATATAAATATCCATTAAAAATAAATTTCTTTGGACTTATAGCTTTATTTGAAAAAACTTTTCTATACATTTTGGAAAATGAAATAAACTCATCACATGTCGTCATCATAACTGGGTTTAATATAGGCATATTAGAATACTGAATTCCAATAGTTTTTAAACCTATATTAGAAGATATTAATTGTATTGCGTCACTATATATTGAATGGGTTTCTTTAAATAAATATACCTTGATATTTAAATAAAGGGATAAAGAGCTAATCTTTATTGATTCTTTGAATAAATCATATATCAATAAATAATAATATTTATTGACTAGATTTTTATCAGCTAAAAAGATATTAAATAACAAATTGATTTCCGATTTTAGACTGATTATATGTTTATTTTTCTGAGCATATAATAACGCTTTCTTAAAAAAAAAAGGTTCTATATTATTTATACCAATCTTTGATAATCTTTCAAAATCTTTTTGATATTCTTTCTTATCAATTTTCATGAATTTAAGAAACCATTTTGGTAAAGAAAAATTTAATATAAAATGTTTTTGATTCATTGATTTTATATTATTATCAATCCAAAAAAGATGAGATCTTAAATTTTGTTCGAATCTAATAGAATCCTCATTTAAAGATAAAATAGAAGGATCTTTATTTTCAATATTTTGAAAATGCTTATACTTTATATTATGATAATTTAACTTAAGTTCTTTATAAAAAGACCGGATTAGAAAATAAATTAAGTTAAATATTTTTTTAAAAAAATTATTATAAAAAACAATATTTACATCTTCGAATAAATTGTAGATATATGAAGTATCAAAAATACTTGGTTTAACAAGAATCAAACTATTTATATTTTTACTTTTTGTACTTGTTAAAGCTTTTACGGCCATTATTCGTAATAACCAATATTCTAATTTAACTTGTAAATGTTTTGCCAGAAATAATTTGATTGTATTATTACCATAAGTAGAATTTAAGTAATTTAATTTTTTATTCTTATCAACAATATTTTCAGAAATTTCTAAAGCTAATTTTCCACTTTCTCTTCTTGAAGCATGTAAAATGTTTTCTCCTTTATCAGTTAGTAATTCACCAGCAATAAATTTTTTTTCTACTATCTTATAGCCTCTAATTTTAAGAATTTTAAAATAAATATTATTTTTCAATTCATCCAAAACATATAATTTCGTTGGATGTTTTTTTAATAACAAAATGGTAGATAAAAAATTAATTTTATCAATATATGTTACACTATTCATTATATATACCAACAGCAGAATGAATACAAATAGCAGTGATATCAGTCATTTCTGATCCTCTAACTTCTTTGTCATTCATAAAATCCTTAACTATCTTATTAATGTAAGTTTTATCAAAGACTTTTTCATCTAATGTGTTTATAAATTTTCCATTTTTAAGTGCATCTTTAAAAACTTGATTCCATGATGAGCCATATATTATTTCTGCTTGATGATTAAATGAAGGATCTTCGTCATAAATATAAGCATGTGGCCCTTCCTGAAGATGGTAGGGATAATCTATTTTATTTTTCAACATCCATTTAAGAGGAAATTTAGTATTTCTAAAATCTAATCCTCTCCCCCAACTTTCAGGCATGCCAGATAAAAAATCTAAAACTGCTTTGTCCCTATATGGTAAGTACATATTTAATCCAAAGTGTTCTGCAGTATGTTCAAGTGTAGTTACTGTAGCACACTGCCAATGAAAAGTATCATATAAATTAATTAAATGAGAATACAGAGTGTCTGGTGTTAAATTTTCATAAGCATCTTTTAAATAGATTTCTTCAGAATTTTTAACAAACAATTCTGCGCCATATTTTGTTAACATCTTAGAGTTTTCAATTGAATAAAGTGGAATTCTACCACCTCTGAGAAAAAAAGATGATAAAAATTGCTTATTAATTTCTTTAACATTGCTTTTTAATTTTTCAAATTTAGTTCCAGTATTATTTTGCATGAAAATTTTCCACACAGGATCATCTTCATGTCTTCCACTTAACATTTCATTTAAAAATGTTGGTCCATATAAATAAGAGGCCATTTTATCACTATATTCTCTAAAGCTTTTAGATGCTGGGTGAAATATTGTAACAAATTGCGAAAACCCAAAATTATGAGCTCCATCACTCATTTCGCCAGCAAAAAATGCTTCATCTCCCGTAAACATTTTAGATGCAGCCTCAGCAATCAAAAAATGAGTAAATGAAGTCATGTTGGCAAATTGATGAGATTTTAATAAACTTTTGGCTCTCTTCAAAATATCATCTGCACCGGACATGAAATCTAAATCAATAATATCTAATTTTACTCCAAAATATTCACAAATGGCAGTTGCTTTATCAATTTCAATTTGATTGCTTATACCAGTTCGTTTACTAAACTTTTGTCGTCCAATTACACATCTAGTTTTTTCTTTTCCAAATAAATGAACCAAAACAGCTAAAATTGATGTTGAGTCCCATCCACCTGAGATGTATACAACATTTCCATTTTCTGAAGCTCTAGATTTAATAGCTTCAATAAAAAATTTCGAATAATCCTCAAGTTTATCATCTGAATAATCGGGTTTAGTACTAATAGGCATGAATTCTCTTCTTAAAATATCAACATTCCCATTACTAACAATAAAAGCTTCATTTACTCCAAGTCTTGAAACATTTTCATACAAAGTATGTTTTTTAGCAGGTCTTGACCCATAAACAGTTAAAGAATGAGCTAAAGCAATTTGATCATTTTTTAACCCTAAGCTGGATAGGTTCATTAAATCAAGACTACTTGATAAATAAATTTGAGAATCTATTTTTAACATATAAACCTCAAGTTTTCCATTATTATCGCTACATATAGTTAATTTTCCTTCAGAGTTAATTTTAATAAATATAAATCTACCTTCAACTTTTGGGATATTGTCAAAATTATCTATTATCTCTAAAAATTTTTTATTTTCTGAAATTCTTTTTGTAATCCCATTATTATCAACTAATCCTGTTATATATCCTAAAACTATACATTTTTCATCATTAGAATTAGTCCATTCATGAAAAGGATTAGAATATTGTAAAGTGATATTTGAATGAGTGATTATATTATCACAACCTTCAATTTTATTTAATTTTGTTGTGATATTTTTTTTTGAGTTTATTAAAAATTTAATCATAAGTTTAAGTTATTTTTATAAGGTTATTTTCAAGTAAAATTTTTGCTATTTCATTAGCTTCGAAGATATTCAAACCGATTCTTTCGCTAATAGTTAATAAATCAGATCCATCTGAATAAATAAGAAAGTTCATAATATTACTTATGTTTTGGGGAAGTGATTTTGGTGCACCGATTGTAGCTCTTAATCCTCTTTTATCCATTTTTGGTTCCCCAATTACAGTAGCTACATAACAAATATTTATTTCAAGTGCTTCTATACATTTACGATTTATTTCAAATCCGCCATTCAAGCCTTCAGGTGAAATAAAATCTAAATTATCATCAGAG
>MDSV01186397.1_pt1 | contig 17057 bp, 18 predicted proteins | sample 810851 | NCBI WGS metagenome assembly MDSV01 (sample SAMN05326640, study PRJNA326480) | marine metagenome | isolation source: seawater | place: Atlantic Ocean: North East | collected 2012 | reverse complement strand
CCTTACATCCGCTAGCCGGCAAGGTGATGGCATGGTGCTATAAACCTTACGGTAATGTTCCCTACGGCGTCGTGAGAGACGTCGAGAGAGCCATACTAAGATGCATAAATCTCATAGATTTCTCTATATAGTGGTATATATGTATATATTAATAATTAGATTTACCCTTAATCTTATTATAATAGAATATACTACCAATCAAAATCACAAATATATAATGACTAATGTTAGTCTTCTCAGGAGTGAAAAAGAACTTTAAACTTGTTTGTATTAATAATACTACAGTAATTAGCATTATAACTATCTTTACAGAGTCTTTCATATATAAAACCTTTATTATTAATTAATATAAGAACTTTTTTGTTAATAAACAAGGAATCTTAAGAAAAAAATTTTCTAAAATTTTCTCTATATAGGTCTTTACAATATGTCAATGAACTTATTATATAAACACCTGTACTATTGGTACTGGGAGCTCTAAGGTGCTTTCTATATATTTAATATATGAACTATTTATAGTTAAACCAACTATAAGGTGAATAAATTAAACCCACATACGTTATTTTCTATCTTTGAAAAAGGAGACGAGGAGGTATATAAGGAAAATCAGATGGAAGGTTTACTAGATAACCCTTATGTACTTATAGGGATGGTTGTAAGCGGGGTAGAAAATTACTACTTTATTGATGAGATATATTCTAATAAAGATCCAAAACGTTACGCTAAAGTAAAAAATAATATAAAATATAAGTATTTTACAAAAGTCTTTAAGTATTTAACTAGACTATCGTTAGATGAGCTAGATACTAAATACGGAATAGGAACGGATTATGAATTAGATAGATCTATCAATGCTTTGAACGATCTTCTATTTTACTTCGAAGATATAGAAGAATATGAAAAATGCGCCCTAATCTTTCAGTACACCGACCTTTTATATAGCAAAAAGTTGCAAAACTTAATTTAATTTCTTATATTAACTCAGAAACGGTTATATTTTACATTATGTTAGCAAATCTTATTATATCTTATTTATTATTCGGAATGATTTTTTCGTTAGGTCTTAACCTTACACTATGGACATTCAATAAAACTCCACTTACCAATAGTGAATCTATTGCATCTATCCTTTTATGGCCGACGGTCATTGTAAGTTTTCTTAATAACTACTACGGATATACGAATTCTGACGAAGACTAGATGGTAAATCTATTAATTCTACTTTATATATACCTTTCTCTACTAGAGTTTCTACGTGTAGATAGTTAATTATATACTTATTAGTATTAAATCTAATAGATACATACTAAAAATCTTCGGGGCAACTTCGCGCGTCTGCGCGGCGAGCTACGCTCTTTATAAAAACAATAAAAAACCCCCAAAAAAAGTTGTTACTAACAAAATTATTTCTTATATTAATAATATAAATTAAAACGGTTATGAGATTAAATAAAATTTTACTATTATTACTACTTATTTTTACTTTAGGATGTACTCCTGAAGATGTAAATCCGCCTTTATGTGGTGATGTACCTTGTAATGCTCGTATATATCTACCTTATCCTCAAGATTTAAACGGTGTTTATAGAGTAGATTTAGATTTCGATGGAGAATACTATCCAAGATTCGATATCTATATTGAAGCTGATGATGTTGATCCTTATTATTACTATAATGACATGGGAGTAGTACAAGCGGCTATGGAATCTCCTGCTTCTTGGACTTTACCTAATGGAGAAGAGTTGGAAATAGTTCAATCAACTACAATTTACCTTAATAATTCCCCTAATAATACAGAATATACTCCATTAGTTGAAGGAAGAAAGTGGGGAAAACGTATTATAGGCCCTTTCCCACCTAGTTTTGAAGGAGAAATGCTAACTATAAATGCAGAAATATATTGGGATGGCGGTTCAAAATACGCTTCTCAGTATTATGAAATAAAAATTATTGTAGAATAGTTGCTTTTTTGAATTATTTTTATTACCTTATTAATATTATTAAATTATTTATTTAATTTTTTAATTATTTATTATATTTTATTTATAATTAATATTATTATTTATGTTAAATGCAGAGCAAATACAGAATAACTACGAAAAACATCTCAAGATTATAGAGCATTACCTAGGAGACCGGGTAAATGCTGTTAAAGAGATGTTAAAACATATGGAAGATACCTATGTAATGGCACCAGCAAGTGGCAGAACTTGGTATCATAATGCATTTGCAGGAGGTTATGTTGACCACGTTAATAGAGTAGTGCAGTATGCATTAGAGCAGCATAAATTATATAAGAAAATGGGTGGAACAGTTGATTATACAGAAGAAGAATTAGTATTTTCAGCTCTTTTTCACGACTTAGGTAAATTAGGAGACGGAGATCAACCTAACTATATTCCTCAAACCGATAAATGGAGGAGAGATAAACTCTCAGAAGCTTATACTTACAATGGAGATTTAGATTTTATGTTAATTCCAGATAGATCTTTATTTATATTGCAGAAATTCGGTATTAAGGTTAACCAAAAAGAGTTTTTAGCTATCAGATTACACGATGGTGTGTTTGATAAAGCCAATGAAGCTTATTTTTTTAGTAACGTAGAGTCATCTCGACAAAAAACTGCTATAGTTTCTGTACTACATTCAGCAGATTACTTAGCTTCTAAAGTTGAATACGATTTATGGAAGGGAAATGGCGGTAATTCCAAACCTAAAGTTAATAAAACACAATCTTCTACAGGTAAAAAAGTAAATTCTTCTCAAGGACTTACAAATATGTTAAAAAAATTATAATTTATGTTAATAGCAATAGTAATTTTATCTTTACTTAATATAGCTTTACTTATAGGAGTAAGAAATCTTTTGATAAAAGTTGAAAAATATGAGGATGTAACTCAAGATCAAACAGCTTATCTACAAAATATTTCAAATATAGTAAATGATTCCCAAAAGCACCTACAAAATCTTGACGAAAAAGGGGTTTTCCAAGCAGATGATGAGGTCGGTTATTTTTTTGAGCAAATGAAAAACGTACAAAAAGAGCTGAACCGATATATGCTCCCCGAAAATTATGGCAAGAAAGAAGAGTAGTAGTAACTACTTCACAAAAGAGACAGAAGACTACATAAAAAGATATAACGTATCAAAAGACTCTGATTATAGAGCTAAGATATTCACAGATCATATATATTTTCCTTTTTATAAATTAGCTGAAAATATTATACATACTTTTAAATTCTACTATACAGATGTAGAACGTATAGAGGATCTTAAACACGAAGTAGTTTCCATGTTATTAGAAGAAAAAATTATGAAATTTGACCCTGACCATGGTGCAAAAGCTTATTCATACTTTGGTACTATAGTTAAAAGGTGGTTAATAAGTTATAATAATAAAAATTACAAAAAACTAAAGCAAATAGGTTCTTTTGACGATATGGAAGAATCTTATGAAGGTAGTATGAATGTTAAACTGCCAGGCGGTATTACACTTAGTCAGTTTTTAGACATGTGGATAGAGAAAACTTACGACAAATTAGACAACCTATTTGCTAAAGATAGTGAAAAAAGAATAGCAGACGCAGTGCTAACGATTTTCAAAACTAGACATGATATAGATATATTCAAGAAAAAAGCACTTTATATCTATATTAGAGAAATGACTGATTGTGAAACTCCTCACCTAACAAGAGTAATATCTGTACTTAAAGATGATTTTTATGAAATATACCATAGATACCACGAAAAAGGTAAAATCGTAATAAAAGAACAGTAATCTATTTATTATAAAAAGATATGAACTCAGATAAAGAAATATTCAAAGGTAAAAACCTATCTGATCTATTTGAAGAAATTTATAATAACTCTAAAGAAACTAAATCTCAAGTAAAAGGATTGATAGGAGAATTGAAACCTCTTATAGAGAATATAGGTGATGCGACTCTTTTAGTTCCAATGATCAAGGAGTATATGGAAATAGGAGTAAAGAATGATGAACATCTAATAAAACTAGCTACAGTAATTCAAAGACTAGAAGCAGCTCAAGCCAAAGGAAATGACGGAGAAATATTTGATTTTTCTGAACTACAGGATTTATTAGATGAACAAGAAGAAATTAAAGACGAAATAGACGAAGTTAGTGAAGACGAAAACTTAGCTGATAAAGAGTAAAGTAAATGGCATTTAATTTATCATTAGGGAGTATAAGTAATTCTACCAGCGCACCAGCTTCCCCAGGTAAAGCAGGAGCTGTAATTTCGTACGGAAGAGTAGTAGAAGTTATTTTAGATGAATCTCATCCCAACTACTTAGAAAAAGGTGGAGGAATCGCAATTAACGGAGCTTACTACAAACCTCTTTCTTCTAATAAAAGACAGGACCAGTATACAACATTACCATTTGCTTATCAATTAGAAAATGCTTTCAAAAAAGTACCTTTAGTAGGAGAAGTAATTAAAGTAGAAAGTTTTCCTATACCATCTGCAAAAGATTTTGCTTCTAGAACTAGAAAATACTATACCGGCGTACTTAATATATGGAATAATACGAATAATAATTTCTATCCTGACCTAAACTCAGATAGTACTTTAGATTTTACTCAAAAAGGAAATTTTAAAGAATTAGGAGACGTAAATCCTATAGGTTCAAGTCCTGGAGATATACAGTTAGAAGGTAGACAAGGACAATCTATAAGGTTTACAGGTGGTTCTTCTAATTCATCTCCTTGGGTAAATAGTACTAATCTAGGACAGCCTATGATTATTATTAGTAACGGTCAAATAGAAACTACTAATGGATTTACAACTATAGGAGAGGATATAAATGAAGATGCTTCTTCAATATACTTTACATCAAATCATTCAATTCCTTTAAAAGAGTCAAGTGAAAAAAGAGAATCTTATGATGAAGTACCGGTAAAAGCTAGTGAATTTAAAGGCAGCCAAATTTTAATTAATGCCGGTAGACTGTATTTTAACTCTAAAAAGAGCGATATTCAATTTTCAAGTAGTGATTCTATTGGAATGACGTCTTTAACTAGTATAAATTTAGATTCTAAAGATTACATGTGTTTAGATGGTTCTCAAATATTTTTAGGACTTAAATCAAGAAAAGCAGTAGGTTCTACAAAAGAACCTTTAATTCTGGGTAATCAATTAGAAGGTTTTTTATCTAACCTACTAAGTCTTCTGGACGGTATGGCAACTGATATGGCATCTGCTAAAACTGTAAAAGGTCATCCGATACCTAAACTAAATAAAAGAGGTCTGCAAGCTAAACCTGTAATAAACGCTCTAAGGAGATTAATAAATCCAACAGGACCTTCTACATTAAAATCTAAAAAAGTCTATACTGAATAATGCCACTAACTTCAAAAATATCATCAATAGTAGCTAATCAGTTAGGTAGACTTCAAGGAAATATTGAAGCTCAAATACAAACTGAAGCTATTAAACTTTTGAGTAAATTTGCTAATCAATGTCCTAGTAGAGAAGAATTAACTAAAATAGTTAAAACAAGAAATAACCTAGTTGGCTCAGTAAACAATATTCAAAAACTTCTCAATAGATTAAGAAGTATTCCTCCTAAATTAAGACGTCCAATTAACGGAGCTAAAAGAGTAATTAGATTACTTAAAAGAAATAGAACTAAATTAGCTATAGGTAGAAAACCTTCTTTTTCTGATTATGATAGAGGTGGATTAATTTCTACAAAAACAGCAGGGTTTACTACTACCCAAGCTGATAGGTTATTTGAAACAAAAAAGAAATTAGAGGACTTACAAGACGATTTAAACTCAGTAACAGAATTGATAAGATCATTCGACCCGGGTATCCAAGGAGTACAGAGTATACTTGAAGGAGTTAATGATAATGTAACTGAATGTGCTAAACAACTTAAAGATAATGAACGTAGGGAATTAGATAATTTAATAAAACAAATAAGACCTTTAAGAGGGTCTAAAGAAGAGAGAGTAGGACCAGAAGATTTTAGCTATAGAGCTTCCAATGGCAGGGATTATACTCTAGCAATAATAGAAGACAATTCAATAGAATCGTCCGTCTCTCGTAGATTAGCAGTAGCAAAAGATAATATAGGAGTTATAGTATTAAGAGGACAGCCCTCTTTCAGTTCTGATACTAAAATACTTTTAGATGAACTTAAATTTAGATTAGATAATCAACTTCCGTAAACTAACTATTTATAATTATGAAACTAGAACAATTAAGAAAAGTAATAAGAGAGGAAATAAAATCAGCAATGAGAGAAGAGCTTCAAGAAATTATGAACGAAGCTGTACGTGTTGCAAGTACTCCTCCTGAAAAAAAGAATATTTCACCAAAACAAGAATATACAAATACTAAACCTAATTCTATTACTGAAATGCTCGATATGACTAAAGCAAACATGACCTCACAAGAATACAGAAATGTATACACAGGTACGTCAGACATGGTAAGTAAGCCTAATTTTGCTTCTTCTATGGCGAGTTCTATGGGAATTGGTAATAGCGGTAGACCAATGCCAGGATTAGATATTAGTCAATTTGATTTTGTTAAAAAAGCAGGTGCAGTATACAACAAATCGATAGAAAAAGATAAACAGAAATACGGTAAAGTATAGTAATGGCATATAATAGTAAAAAGATATTTCCAATAGATTTACAACCTAGAAAAGCTCTGGGAGTAAAATTACCTCTTTCTGGTAAAGCAGTATTTGAATCTACTTTTCAAACTAAAGATGCTATTAGAAATAATATAATTAATTTTTTTTTAACAGGAATAGGTGAAAGATATATGAATCCTACTTTCGGTACTCCGATTAGAAATCTATTATTTGAAAATATTACTAACGATAATATAGATAATATTAAAGATGCTGTAAGAAGAGGGTTAGGAGAGTATTTCCCTCTAGTTATTGCTAATGAGTTTCAAGTAACAGGAGATCCAGATAGAAATACTGTATCGTTATTATTAAGATACTCTATAAAAGATACTAGTTTAGAAGACGAAGTAGTAATAAATTTTGAACAATAATGGCTGAACAAAGAGATATAAAATACGTAGCTAGAGAATTTTCTGACTTTAAACAGGAATTAGTAGAATTTGCTAAAAACTATTTTCCTGACTCATATAATGATTTTTCTCCAACAGCACCCGGTATGATGTTCATAGAAATGGCTTCTTACGTAGGTGATATACTATCCTTTTACCAAGATACACAGCTGCAAGAAACATTCTTACAGTATGCAAAAGACCCCGGCAATCTTTATTCCATGGCTTATATGATGGGATATACCCCAAAAACAACTACTGTAGCTGAAGTAGAATTAACCTTTACTCAAAATATCGGAGCTGATCCTGTTTCGAATAAACCTAATTGGGATCAAGCTTTAATAGTCGGAGAAAACACAGTAGTTTCTTCAACAGCTAAAGGTAATGCAAAGTTTTTTGTAGAAAATAAAATAGATTTTTCTTTTTCAAGTTCTTTAGATCCTACTGATGTTGTAATAAGCGAAATAAGTGAAGGGTTGCCTAGTTTGTTTTTACTTACTAAAAAAGCAAAAGCTTTTTCAGGAGAGACTAAAACTATTGATAAGGTATTTGGTCAAGCTGAAAAATTTACTACTATTACTATAGATGACCCTAACGTTATTGGTATACTTTCTATTACAGATAATACAGATGAGGGTAGTAATACATGGTACGAAGTGCCGTCACTAGGTCAAGATACTGTATTTGTTGACGAAGCTAATACAGGAGCAGATGTTAACAAGGTTCCTTCTACTATAAATTTACGTAAAGTACCAAAAAGATTCGTTACTAGATTAAATTCATCCGGTAAAATGACTATTCAGTTTGGAGCTGGTTTAGGAGAGGCGGACGATAGTGTAGTATTTCCTAATCCTGAAAATGTAGGGATAGGTACTTCACAAGGAATTACTAAACTAGATCAAGCTTATGACCCTAGTAATTTTTTACATAGTCAAGCTTACGGTATAGCCCCTTCTAATACAACTTTAACTATAACCTACTTAGTAGGAGGTGGGGTAGAAGCTAACGTACCTGCCAATACTCTTACCGGTTTAAATACCACACCAGCCTCTGCCGGCGGTGATGAGACTTATGTAGGTTCTTTAGCAGTAAATAATTTAGAACCAGCTAGAGGCGGTAAAGATGGCGATACCGTAGAAGAAATAAGACAAAATTCTTTAAGATCTTTTGCCGAACAGAAAAGAACGGTTACATTACAAGATTATACAGTAAGAGCTTTATCTCTTAATCCTAAATTCGGTACAGTAGCTAAAGTATTCGTCACCCAAGATGAATTAAATTCTACGAAATCTACTACTGATTCTATAATAGATAGCAATCCTTTAGCTCTATCTTTGTATGTATTAGCATATGACAATAATAAATTATTAACACCAGCTACTCCTACATTAAAAAATAACTTAAGGACTTATATGTCTCATTATATTCCAATTACCGATTCTTTAAGTATTAAAGATGCTCTAGTAGTTAATATTGGAGTCAATTTTGATATACTAGTTAGACCTAACTTTAACGGTAGAGATGTATTATTAGCTTGCACTAATGTTCTAAAAGACTATTTTGATATAAATAAATGGAAAATTAATCAACCTATTAATTTATCTGCTATATACACTCTCCTAGATAGAGTAGCAGGCGTACAGACTGTAAGTAAAGTAGAAGTAGACTGTAAAGAAGGAGGAAACTACACTCCTTATGGTTACGATATAAAAGGAGCAACTAGAAACAACATTATTTACCCTTCTTACGATATTATGATATTTGAATTAAAATATCCCGATATTGATATAAAAGGAAGAACAACAATACTATAAGATGGCGATTTACAGAATATTTCCCGACAAAGATACTATAATATATACTGAACAAAATACCGGTAATGCCGGTAAAGATGAAATATTAGAAGTAGCAGGATATGCTAGCTCTATAGACGGTGTTGGACAGACATCAAGAGTTCTTTTAAAATTTACTACTGATGATATAAAACATGTAATAGATGAAAAAATAGGAAATACTAATTTTAGTTCAAGTTTAAAACTATTTTTAGCTGAAGCTAGCGAACTACCAGTTGAATACGATGTATATGCTTATCCTATCTTTATAGCAGGTTCAGGAGATTGGGATAATGGAGTTGGAAAATTTGGAGATATACCAGTCAGTACTACAGGAGCAAGCTGGGTATATAGAAGCGGAGGTTTAGTAAACCTATGGTCTACACAAAACTACACTACTTTAACTACTGCTTCTTTTAATTCTAATAAGCCTGGAGGAGGAAATTGGTATACAGGTTCTAAATTAAATGGTACAGTAGATGAGTCTATGGAATTTTTTCAATCTCATTCTATGTCTTCAACACATGACTTAGATATAAACGTAACGGCAGCAGTAAGACAGATATATACCGGCAGTCTACCTAATAAAGGATTTTTATTAAAATTAGATGATGAATTTGAAAACTTTACTTCTTCTTCCATAAGATTAAAATACTTTGGTATTGATACAAATACTATATACCCTCCTTATTTGGAATTTGGATGGGATGATAGAACTTATGATCAAGGAGAGCTAGAGGTGCTTAGTACCGATATAGCAGTTATAGATATAAAAAATAATAAAGGGGTGTACCCTGATATCGGTAAACAAAGATTTAGACTTACAGCAAGACCTCAATACCCTACTAGGACTTTTACAACATCATCAGTATTCTTAACTAATAATGTCCTACCATCAGCTTCTTATTGGGGATTGAGAGACGAAAATACTGAAGAAATGGTTGTTAATTTTAATACAGACTTTACTAAAATAAGCTGTGATTCAAGTGGGCCTTTTTTCGATATTTACATGGACGGGCTACAACCAGAAAGATACTATAGAGTATTAATTAAAACTGAATTAGACGGAAGCACTGTAGTAGTAGATAATAAAAATATTTTTAAGGTAGTAAGAAATGGATAGATATAATATACAAATACAGAAAGGTTCTTATAATTCAACTCAATATAAAAAATTCATAGATACTGAGTTTAAAACTTATGTACCTGAAGAAGTTATTGTTGATACAGATACCGTAGAAGAACTATTCAGACTTTATGATAAGCTGTACTTTAGTATACCATTAGAAGGGGAAACGAATTCACACCAATACTTACTAAGAAGAAGCTCTGAACAAGTAGATTTTGAAAAAAGTACAGAAGATATTCAGCCTTTTTTAGACGAAATAGCACAACTAAGGCAACAGCTTCTTGATGCAAACGAAACTATATTTGAGTTAGAAAATAATGGCTAAAATAAATTATAACATATACCAAATTGACGGTGATAGTTTAAGTAGGTTTGACGAAATAACGTCTGATGAAAGTAGATTAATACCGGAAGTTAATATTACCCAAACTTTTGATTCTAGTAACCATTTTATAGAATTATCTTATTTTTCACTAGATAATGTAAGATTACAAACTTTCAGTAATTATAGAGATTATTCTATACTTTCGGGAGATACTTTAGATAATACTGACGGTAATACTGAAATTTCCATAGATGTAAAGAGAGATTACATAGAAAGGGGTTATGAAACTCAAGAAGTCAAAGCCTTATATAATTTTTTAAACTACGTATACTCTGACTCTTCTAATCCTCAAGATTTTATAATTCAAACTATATCTCCCGACAGAACGGAATTAAGATTATCGTCTGTTAACTTAGGAGATAGCGATGTAGAAGAAATAACAGATAGGTTAATAGAAAGATTCGAGATAGACACTTATTTACCGGATGTATATTTATATTTCGAAAATAACATATACTATAATGTCGTTAATATACAAAGAGATTTCTTTAGAGATTCTGCCTCAGTTTTAATAAAGCTATTAAAACCTCTTCCTATAGGTATAAATATAAATCAAAAACTAAATGTTGTTGAAAAAATCGGTGACCCTGTTGGTTATGAAATTAATATTTCAATTGAAAACGAACAAGATAAAATACCTTATTTAAGAGGTCCTAATTTTGCAGTTGAAATAGATTCTCAAAACGTTGAACCTTCTAAATATTTTAATTATAATGAATTATTTAGCTTTCCGACTAATAATACCTATAGACAACTAAGTTCACTATTTAACGAAAAAGGAGCGGAACTTGGAATAGACTATTCTGATTACTCTAACTTTATAAACTTTTCATCAGCTGAAGAAAGAATTAGGAATTTTAAATATAAGTTAGATTTAGTTGAATCTTATCAGACTAATTTAGATTTAATTAATCAAACTAGTAATGATTATACCGCTACAGGTATTACCGGTAGTAGAGAATTTTATCAAGGTTTAATAGACGGTTTAATTAATAATTTAGATCATTATGAGAGACACCTTTATTACGAAAGTGGTTCTACATCTTGGCCTAAAGTAGAAAATTCTTCCTACCCCTACGTTAATCAACTCTCAGAAACTGATGAAGCAACAACCTTTTTTAACTCAGAGATATCAGATGCTATAAATTTTGATGCACAGAATCAAGACTTATTAGCTAATACTATTCCATCTTTTTTGAGAGAAGATGAAGATAATAGACCATATGAACTTTTCGTACATATGATAGCTCAACATTTTGATAACTTATGGATATATACAGACGCAATATCTAAAAAATATGATGCAGACAATAGACTCAATAGAGGGGTATCTAAAGATCTTATAGAAGAACTTTTGAAAAACTTTGGAGTTAAATTATATACAAGCAACAGATCTTTAGAAGATTTATTTAGATACTTTACATTTGACTCCTACGATTTAGGTAGTGAATCTTCTGCTTTCGTAAACGTAGCCGCTACAAACTACCCTATATCTCAAAACGATTATCAAAAATCTATATATAAAAGAATATACCATAACTTATCTCTATTAATGAAAAGTAAAGGTACTGAAAGAGGTTTAAGAGCATTAATAAACTGCTTCGGTATACCTTCAGATATATTAAAAATAAAAATATACGGAGGTCAAAGAGCTCAAGACTTACCTTATTTTGGAGGTGAACAAGCATTTACTGGATCAGTTGATAAAGTTAGGACTAATAATACGGGGAGTATAGTACCTGGTAGTACTGTTTCTTACTACACTAGTATATTAAATTCAACTAACGACTACACTCAAGATTTACACAGAATTGAAGTAGGATTTTCTCCTTCAGATAATATAGATAATTATATAGTTTCTCAATCTGCAGTATTATTTCCTAACGATCCTTTTAATATAGATCAGTACATAGGAGATCCTAGACAGTCACTAACTAACAGGTATCAAGATTTAAAAGACTATTCATCTACTATTTTTGAAAATGTTGATGCATATAATGTCAAAGATTTTGTTAGGTTAATAAAGTTTTTTGATAATGTAGTTTTTAGAATGGTTAGAGATTTTACACCTGCTAGAGCGATAACAGATGCTGGGATTATAATCAAACCTCATCTTCTAGATAGAAGTAAAGCTATAGCACCTATAATGACCTGGACTCAACCAGAATATACTGGCTCTATAGATACGGCTTTCATAGAAGCTAAAAATGGTGGAATATATGATAGTTTATCTGCATTTACTTCAACTGGAGAAGCTGTAACTGATTACCTTAAACAAGCAGTCGACCCATTTGCTGCAGGACCGAGAATTCAAGCTAGAAGGGTAAATAATTTTGACGCGTTAGGATTAGCCGATAAGATACAAGTAGAGAAGAATTTTGGAGAAACTAAGTACGACGGTGAATTAGCAGGCAGTAGAATTAGAATTAGTAATGGAGAACTTAATTCTGACAATCCATTTAAACAGATAAAATACCCTACCATAGAGTATAACGTTCAATTTTACAGTGAGATCCCGGACGAATTTTGTATACTAACGATACCTAATTCAAACGTATTCCCGGTATCACCTAATCAACTTGTCAACATTCCCGGTAGTAATATCTTCATCGGGGATACTGCTACAGCATATACTTTTTCAGTAGGTGACGGAGAAACTACTTCTTTACCTAACCAAGGAGATGGCTTTACTCATTTATTCGAAGGAGATCAATATGACGAATTTGTGGTAACAGCTGTTAATAATAATAGTTCTTTAAGTAATCAAGTAACAGGTGAACCAAACTGTTCTGCAGAAAGAGTAGTTAAGATAGTAGACTGCCGTATTAATGACAACAACGGCAATGTAATAAATCCAATGACCTTAAACACTACTTATAACCTCTTTAATATATTCTTTTCAGAGCCAACTTTGAATACGGATTTAACTTTCTTTGCTAATGGAGTAGAGGTAGGTAGTACTGTAGATGGAAACACTGAGGTTAATGTAAGTTTTGAAGATGATACTTTATCTCAAGTTCTTTTAGAAGTTAAAGATACTCATGATCCTAATTGTAATAGAAATTTAATTGTAGACTTTAGTCCTTGTGCTTTAGCTGATCCTAACTCGTTACTTTCTCAAATAGAAAGAGATCTTCTAATACCTGGTTATACTACTCAAGGAACTACTCCTTTTTGGCTATTTCCTTTTGGCTTTGTAGGATTAAATAATACCACTAGTGTTAAATTTCAAATTTTTGTAGGGTGGAATTCTGATCACACAAGGTTAAACTATCAAGAATATGAAGATGAATTTTTAAGTAATGAAGTACAGGTAGAAAATCCATTACCTGGATCAAATATTTCTTTGATACCTAATAATTATGGACTTATAGTATCCACATTTAGAAATAGTCCTATACCTGAAGTAGGTCTGCCTCAAGGTACAACCGAAGGACTTAATCCTTTTACAACTTCTAATGGTTTAGGAGATGGTCAAATTATACAGGGTAATCACGATCCTTATTTTGTTAATAACTCTGTAGAACCTAATTCACCTTATCAAGATAGAAATTATAGAAAATTTATTAGATTTATAGCTGATAACGGACTAGTAAACGGAGTAGCATGCTCAGTTGTCAGTAGATTCTATAGTCTGAAAAGTGCAACATATCAAAAAATAGCAGTAGATATAATGTATGCACAATCAACACAATTATCATCAGCATTTTTAGGGTGTCAAATAGCAACTAATCAAACCACTACAGTTTATGTAAGAGTACCTGAAACAGTTAGTAGTATCGATCCAGAAACTGTTGTAAAAAATAAAATGATGATATTTAAAAATAGTAGTAATGACGATGAAACAAAAGCAGATGCAGGTTTTTATATGTATGGCGGAGACGTAGTAACTTCTATGGAATTAACTGGAGAGTTTTCTAACGGTAGAAAAGGTAGATTCTTTATGCCAGAAGGCAACAATACAGGCGTAGGCGACACATGGGACGATACAACAGTACAGCCTGCTAACGGTAATATAGTAGCAACTAACTGTATATTCTTAGAAGGCAATCCAGGATTATTTATCTGTACTAATTCAGATCACGGTTTTACAGATGCAGAAATTGATGATCCTTTTAATGAAAATGATCCTGATCCTCAAACAGGAGAGCTACCTGATGGCGGTATAACAGGAACTGGAGTTGGTAAACGTTAAAAAATTAATTAAATGACTATAACTGAATTTTTATTAATACATACTACACCGGAAATCAATATTAATTTCTCACAAAGAATAAATATATTATATAACACTGTAGGTGGAAGTGATGAAGGAAGGATAGATGCTATTACAGTAACTGCTACAGCATTTTCAGTTGATGGACAAACTGACCCAGTATCTACTAATATTACTAATATATTAGAACAGGTTGAAGAAATAAGCTTTACTTTTGATGGTACTACCTATGTACTTACTGTTGTAGAAAGTGCCTACTACTCTGATTCAAATGCATTTTTCTACTTTAAGGTTGAAAGTAATGCACTAATACCTAATATATTTGACGCTAATATTTCAACTCCGTTACCTAATGGAGGAGATTTTCCAGATGGACAAGTAGTTTTTCATTTTCATCCTTTCTTAAATGATATAAATTTTTCACTAACGGACCATAATGTATTATTTAATAATGCTGATAATTTTAGAAGAAGTTCAGATAAATTAGAAGCCGATAGAAATATAGGTTCAACCATACCAAGTAATTTTTCAGCTATACTTTCTACTTCTGCTTCAAAAGCTGAGGTGCAGGACAGCTTTTATACCGATACTGGTTTGACAAATGCTAGATATGATGGAACTTTATTAACCCCAGCTGATTTAGGAGGAATACCACCTAGCCTTACAGTAAAAGAATTTGCTGGAGTCATACACCCTAGAGGAACTAGCCAAGATGTAGCTTGTGGAATAATAGGTAGTCCTGTAGATGAAATAACAGTTAGCTTACTACACTCAGGTCAAACTATATTACCTACTTTTAGAACATTAACGTCAGGTATAGCAGCAAACGGTGCTTTAACAACTAACGATGTATCTTTAGATTACACCTATACTGCTCAACTTTCAGGTCAAATGACACCTTCTATAGATATAGGAGATATTTTGACTACTACAGAAATTACCTCTTCTTTATTTGAGGGGAACTTTGAATTAATGAGAGTTTTAGAACACAATATATCAACTCAAAAAATAATATTACAAAGAAGGTACTTTAGCGGATCTAATCCTCAATTAGGAGGTTCAGGTACTATATCCGATGGTACTGAATTTTTTAAGGTTGATAAAGTAGATGTAGTACAAGTAGACGAATTTGATACAAAATTAGATAGCGTAGGTTCGTCTATAGTATTTGTAAGAAATGGAAATTACCTAATTCATACAGATGAATTTGGAACTGTTTTTAGTTCTTCAATATGTCCACCGCCTCTATTATTAGGTATAGATGATGATACTCCGGGAGGTAATGATTAAAACTATAAAACAAGATATTTATATAATATATAATAAATAAGATATGGGATACTTAGATAATTCAATAGTAACAGTTGATGCAATATTAACTAAAAAAGGAAGAGAACTTCTAGCAAGAGGAGATGGTTCTTTCAAAATAACTCAATTCGCACTTTCTGATGATGAAATTGATTATACTTTATACAACACAGCACATCCTCTTGGTTCTCAATACTACGGTCAGGCTATAGAAAACTTACCACTTTTAGAAGCTTTTCCAGATGAAACTCAAATCATGAAATATAAACTTACTACATTACCTAGGGGTACTGCTAAGTTACCTATTTTAGATGTAGGTTTTACTGCTATTAGATTAAAACAAGGAGCATCTCTTGCTATCACTCCTCAAACACTAAATTATCTAGGTTCTTCACAAACATTTGAAACAGGAGGATATGTAGCTACTATTGCAGATGCTAGAGTTTTATCTACGTATAATGGAGTAGGAATTAATACTCCGGAGTCTGAAAGATTAAATTCTACAACGACTTTAGGTACTAATGTCTCTAAAACAGTTATAGGTACCTCCATTAACTTAACCGGTACTACAGTAAACACATTATTTGCTGGTCAAACAACATTACAAACAACAGTAACTATTATAGGAAGGGATTCAGGAGCAAGAGTAACCGTTCCATTAACTATAGTTAAAGTAAATAATTAATAAGATATGTCATTTAAAAGATTAGACCCAGAAGATATTTCAATAAGTGCAGAATCAGTAGTATCACCAGCGTGGAGTACTGGTGCCGTAGAATTAAAAGACAGTTCTCCTTTTGGATTTTTTACTAGTGCAGGACAAATAGCTAGTAATACAGGTAATTTTTATTATGAAGCCTACCATAAAACAACTTCCGACCCAGCTGCTAGAGTTCAGTTTGCTGTAACTTACGGTCATAAGACAGGTTTAGGAACTGTTCCTTATAATTCTAATGTAGCAGGTAAATCTCCTTCAGCTACAATATACGGTCAGTATAGAAATTTAGTTTTTGGAGATGAAGAAGTAGATTTTACTTTTCAAGGCGGAACATCAGATGATATATACGTAATAACTATAGATAGAGCAAGGTATAAAGAAAAACTATTCCCAGGTACTTTTAATATTGCTCTT
>MDSV01149518.1_pt1 | contig 17061 bp, 16 predicted proteins | sample 810851 | NCBI WGS metagenome assembly MDSV01 (sample SAMN05326640, study PRJNA326480) | marine metagenome | isolation source: seawater | place: Atlantic Ocean: North East | collected 2012 | reverse complement strand
ATAATTGAGGATGCTAAGTTTAAAACATATGGATGTGGATCAGCGATAGCATCAAGTTCATTATTGACTGAATGGGTTAAAGGTAAGTCTTTAACTGAAGCTTCATTAATAAAAAACTCAGATATAGCTGAGGAACTAGCATTACCACCAGTGAAAATTCACTGTTCTGTATTAGCAGAGGATGCTATTACTGCTGCAATTAGTGACTATAAGACTAAATCAGGCAAATAACTAATATATTGTAAATATAATTATTATTTGTCTATAATAGAGATTAAGTTAACTTGAGGAGTAAAAATAATGGGAACAACACCTAAAACAATGTGCACAAATATTGGCGGTATGGAGCGTATGCTCAGAGTCATCGCTGGTATAGCTATTTTGTATTTTACTATGGCCGGAGCTATTCCAATGCCATGGGGATTGATTGGTATAGTACCTATTCTAACGGGAGCATTGGGTTGGTGCCCACTGTACATCCCCTTTGGAATAAGTACAATGAAAAATCAGTAATACAATTATTAGATTTAAAAGAGACGCAATTTGCGTCTCTTTTTTATTGAAGTATTAAAATGAAGAGTAAGTATAATCAAAAACCTGGTTACTGGGATAAAGCAAAGAAATTCTTGGTATCATCTGATCCTATAATCAAGAGAGTTATTCAAAATGTTGATAATAATCAATATTTAACATTGAATTCAACCCCATTTCAATCATTGGCTAATGCTATTATTGGTCAACAGGTATCTGTAGCTGCTGCATCTAGCATGCTCAAAAAACTTAAACTAGAAATTAATGGTTTCAGCCCATCTAAAATTAAAAATGCATCATGTTTACAGTTAAAAAAAGCAGGTTTATCACGTCAAAAAATAGAATATTTAAGGTTATTGGCTGATTCTTTTTGTAAGAATCCAAAATATTTTAGAAATTTAAAGGATTTGGATGACCAAACGGTTATAGATAAGCTTATAAAATTAAAAGGTGTTGGAGAATGGACTGCTCAAATGTATTTGATATTTCAATTAAATCGACCTAATGTTATGCCAATGGCTGATGTAGGATTCATTAATAGTGCTAAAAAGTTATATAAGATCAAAGACCCTGTACATAAAAATTTAATAAAAATATCTAATAAATGGGGTGAATATAAAACAGTGGCAGTATGGTACATTTGGAGAATAATTGATCCTGAAGTTGTACAGTATTGATTAAAATATTTTTGATGAAAAAGCTTAGCAAATATCAAAATATTAAAAAAACTAAAAAAAAGAATGAAGATAAACGCATAATTCATGATGAATATGATGATAAAATAAAAAAAACAATTAACTATGATGAAGATAAACCGCCACATTGGTAATTTTTTAATAGCTGAACATTGATAAGAAAATTATGGATAATAAAGACAAGCTAAAAAACCTGATTAGAAATGGGAAAGAGATAGGGTATATTTTCAGAGATGACTTAGATGAATGTCTAATAAGCTTTAATGAAACAGATAAACAATACGTTGTAGAAACCTTAGATGGAATGGAAATTCAGCTTATACAAAGTATTGATGAGTATGATGAGTATAAGTACTTATCTGGAGAGGAAGCCATAAAAATTCTACAAAGCTTGAGTGATGGTAATCATGAGGCCTTTGTGAAGTCATCTGATGATGATAAATCATGAGAAACTAATATGGACCCATTATCACAAGGAGTTATAGGCGCTGTAGCTGCCCAACAAGCATCAAATAAAAAGCATATAATTATTGCAACATTACTTGGATTCTTCACAGGTATGTCGGCAGATTTAGATATTTTTTTTCGATCTTCGAATGATCCATTATTTTATCTAGAGTATCATAGGCAATTTACGCACTCATTATTGTTTATTCCTATTGGCAGTCTTATCTGTAGTATTGTTTTTTATTTGTTATTTTTACAAAAAAAAGATATTACTTTTAGACAAACCTATTTTTATTCATTTTTAGGTTATGCAACTCATGGATTTTTAGATTCATCTACAACATATGGGACGCAACTTTTTTGGCCATTTACAAATGATAGAGTTGCTTGGAATATGATATCAATCATTGATCCATTATTCACATTACCGTTATTATTTCTAATTATTTTTGCAGCAATAAAAAGAAAAAAGTTATTCTCATATCTAGCACTAACTTGGGTATTTCTATATTTAAGTTTTAGTTTAATACAAAAAGATAGAGCTGAAACCGTAGGAGCTGAACTTGCAAAGACTCGTGGGCATAATTATATTTCCGTAGTAGCTAAACCAAGTTTTGCTAATTTGATTGTTTGGAAAATTATCTATGAAACTAATGAAAATTATTATATTGATGCAGTTAGACTAGGTTTAGAAAAAAAAATTATTGAGGGATTAACTATTGATAAGCTAAATGTTAAATATTCATTTCCATGGCTAGATGAGAAATCTCAACAAGCAAAAGATATAGAAAGGTTTCGATGGTTTTCTAATGGATATATTGCCTTATCAAAAGTGAACTCAAATCAAATAATTGATATACGTTATTCCACATTACCTAACAAAGGAGATGGTTTATGGGGAATTGAGCTTAACCCAGCTGCAGAAAAAGATGCACACATAAAAATGGTTACAAACAGAAAGTCCAGGAGCGAGACATATCAACAACTATGGAGCATAATTGTTGATTTATAAATAATTAGCCAGTATTTTTCATGCCTTTAGCAATTGCATGTATAGTTCTCAGTAAAGGATCAAATAAGTCTGGATTATTGTTTTTACGATATTCTTTTAATAGCTTAACTTGAATATAGTTTAATGGATCAAGGTATGGCATTCTTCTATGAATAGATAATGATACATGAGAGCTAGCAGATAGTAGTTCTTTTGTATCAGTTATTTTTAGTAGTAATTTTTTTGTGAGATTATATTCATCTTCTATTTTACATATAATAACTTTTGCTGAACCTTGATCTTTAGCTAGCTCAGAATAATCTCTTGCTATATTTAAATCTGCTTTTGCTAAAGCCATTCTGATATTATCCAACAAAACATTAAAGTAGGGCCATTTTTTATACATATTTTGAAGAAGATTTAGATTTTTTTCATCATCACTTAAAATTTTTTCTATCGCAGATCCTAGACCATACCAGGCGGGAAGAGTGTGTCTTGATAGAGACCATCCAAAAACCCACGGTATCGCTCTAATTGATCCTTTTGATCTATCGGCTGTATTACGATGAGATGGTCTAGAACCAATATTTAATTGCCCTAATTCTTCAACAGGAGTCGCCTCATAGAAATAATCAATCAATCCAGGTGTTTCGTCTGTAAGTTTCCTGTAATGATCCTCACCTTTTTGTGACATTAATTCCATATTCTTTTCTATCACATTATCAGTTTTTAGCCCCTCAGTGACTAGATGCTCACTAGCTTTCATGAGTCCACCAATCGCCATCTCTAATTCATAGATAGCTGTTTCATAGGATGCGTATTTATATGATAAAACTTCTCCTTGTTCTGTGATTTTTATCATTCCATTAACTGTTCCAGCTGGCTGTGCCACAATAGCGTTATGAGTAGGGCCACCACCTCTACCAACGGTGCCACCACGTCCATGAAACATTCTACATTCTATAGAATACTTATTAGCAATTTCAGTAATTTCCTTTTGTGCTTTATAAAGACTCCATGAAGAGGAAATTATGCCGCCATCTTTACATGAATCTGAATAACCAAGCATAATTTCTTGCCTATTATTTCCATTTTTTAGAATTTCAGCATACAAATGATTATTTAAAAGTTTTTCAAGTATATGGCTGATCCTAGATAAATCATCAATAGTTTCAAACAATGGAGAAACCTTGATGCTACTAATCCATCCTTTATCTTTATCTCTACTTACCATTCCTGTTAATTTAGCAAGCGCTAATACCTCAAGAACATGACTGGCTTCATGCGTCATTGAGATTATATAATGGCCAAATGCCTCTTCACTTATTTGATTTCGTAATTTAACCATGGTTAAAAATACATCAACCACTTTTCTAGTGTCTTCAGATAATTCTCCATAAATCGAGCTAACATTAAAGTCACTCTTAATTATAGTTTCTAGACATCGGACCCGTTCATTTTCATCCAGAGATATATAGTCGTCATTATTGAATAGTCTCACGATTTCATTAATAGCTTTACCATGTTTAGTTGATTCTTCTCTTATATCAAGATTCACCAAGAAAAAACCAAAAGTTTCTACCAATCGGATTAAATCTTTTAATCCAAAATCTATTAGTTTATCATCCTTATCATATGCTAACGAATTTCTAATGAGATAAAGGTCTTTAAGAAAATCTTGTTCATTTTTATATGCATGATCTCTTTTTTGAGTATCATTTTTATTTTTATAATCATTTATAATTTTTAGTGATACACTTAATCTATATTCCATGAATTTCAATTTTCTTCTATATGGTTCCTTAATGAAATCTTGATTATTTTCATGAAATACTTCATTAGCATATTCATCGTCCATTGCCAATGAATTGATAAACTCTTCAGATAAATTTGTATGTTGTATTGAGTGTGTTAAGTACTTAGATAGTTCTCTAGTTAACCTGATATATTCATTAATTGCTGTTTCCGCATGCATATAAACTGCTTGGCATGTAACATCAGAAGTTACATAAGGATTACCATCTCTATCACCACCAATCCAAGATCCAAACCTTATAAAACTAGGTACTTTGATATCATTTTTTGATTCATCGTCTTGATATATTCTTTTAATTGCTTTTTCTAAATCCTTATAAATTTGTGGCACAGCTTTAAATAAAGACGTTCTGAAATAATATAAACCATTTTCTACTTCATCAATAACTGTTGGCTTCTTAAGTCGGACTTCATCAGTCTTCCATAAAATTAAAATTTCAGACTCTAATCTTTCTAGCAACTCTTCTTTTTTTATTGACTGTCCTTTATACTGTTGAAGCTCTAGTATCATAGAAAATATTCGTCGCATTAAGTGCATTTCACTGCGTCTTTTTGCCTCTGTCGGATGTGCAGTAAATACCGGAATATACTTTAAATGATTTAATAATTCCTGAAGATCTTTACCATTTATGTTGCTATCAATAAATTCTCTCAAAGTACTATCAAAAGATCCATCCCAAGAATCATAACCAGAACCAAGCCGTCTTTCTCTGTTGATATGCTGAAAGGCTTCCTCAGCAACGTTAGCTAATGCAAAATATTTACTATAAGATCTTATAACGTCTGTTAAAGTATTTTTGTCTAATCTACCAATATATCGAATAAGCTGATCATGTTTGATGTTACTCTCATTTTCTCTGAGTCCTATAAACCCTTTCCTTAATTTTTCTACAGCATTATACACACCTTTCCCAGCTTGTGTTTTTATAACTCTCCCAAGTAGTGTGCCAAGCAGTTTAACTGTGGTTCGAAGTTGTCTATCAGTAATAGCTTCATGTTGTTTGTAAAACTTTGCCATATATTCCTTTATTTTTTGAATGCCTATATTACCTTAAATTTATCCCTATCTCACTCTAGTATCTTGAAAATATTTATGATAGTAAATCACTTCATCATTATAATTTTAGCTACAAATAATAGAAATTGACTACTTTTACATTCTTTTATAAGAATTTAATATAAAATTATTAGCAATAATCATCATATTTTCATTAAATTAAATATTTTTAGATTTAAGGTATATATGAGTGATATTTGGTATATTTATACCTTTAAAAGGTTTATGTGTTTTGATATGAGTCGATATTTTACCGCAATAGCTATCTTTGTCTTGATATACCCAATTTTGATGCATTCAAGTGATGATTTAAGAGCTAATCCTGAAAAATATATTGGTAAAGACAGAACAACTCAAATTGCTACCGGTAAAAATTATATGGTTGTTACATCTGATCCGATGGCAACACAAGCTGCATATGATGTCCTATCAAATAATGGAACAGCTGCAGATGCAGCTATAGCTGCACAATTAGTTTTGGGTTTAACTGAACCGCAATCATCTGGCCTTGGTGGAGGAGCATTCGCGCTATATTATGATGCAGCAAAGAAATCTTTGATAACAATTGATGGAAGAGAAACGGCGCCCATATCTGTGAGGGGCGACTATTTTATCAAAGATTCTGGTGAGCCAATGAGTTTTTATGAAGCTGTTCTTGATGGACGTTCTATAGGTATTCCAGGTACACCAGCATTACTTGGCACATTACATAAAAAATATGGAACAATAAGTCTTAAAGAATTAATTATTCCCGCATATAATTTAGCTCAGTACGGTTTTTTGCCTTCAAAAGGTCTTTCTAAAGCTTTGAATTCAGATATTGGCAAATTAGATATCAACCCGACTAGCAGAAAATATTTTTATCAAAATAATATTCTGATAAATCATGAATATGCATCAGTGTTAAAAGATTTTGCAAAATTTGGATATGAGATATTTTATAGTAAACCAATTTCTACAAATATTATCAAAGCAGCTAATAGAAAAAATGGTATGCTTCAGCAAAAAGATTTCAACAATTATCAAGTAATACTTCGAGAACCAATTTGTGATTATTTTTTACAGCATAAAATTTGTTCTATGGGCGAACCCTCATCTGGTGCTTTGACGATGTTACAGATATTAAAATTGATTGAAACTAATCCTTCATGGCACAACTATATTGAGGCATCAAAGTTAGCCTTTTCTGATAGAAATTATTATATGGCAGACCCAGATTATATTGAATCACCCGGGATAAGACTTTTGGATGATAAATATATTTCTGAGAGAAGAGCTATATTAAAAGATAATAAAATACTAGATAACCCTGATCATGGTCAGCCATCTAATTGGAAAAATAATTCTCTATATATAAATCAAGAATATGAAGAGAAGGGGACTACGCATATTTCTATCATAGATAGGTTTGGAAATGCAATTTCGATGACTTCTACAATTGAAAATTCATTTGGTTCTAGAATAATGGCAAATGGTTACCTTTTAAATAATGAATTAACAGATTTTTCTTTTCTACCATGGAAAGATAATAAAAAAATTGCCAATAGGATCGAAGGAGGCAAAAGACCCAGATCTTCTATGACGCCTACTATTGTATTTTCTAAATTGGATGAGCTACCATTCTTAATAATTGGTTCTGCTGGTGGCAGCAGAATTATTGGACATGTTACTCAAAGAATAATTGATATCCTATATAATAAAAAAACTTTGCAAGAATCGATCGAAAGACCTCACGTGTTGAATAGAGGTCAAATAACTGAAGCAGAGAGTAGCAATAAAATTACAGAAGATTTAATCACAAAAGGCCATAAAATTAATATTACTAATATTGCCAGTGGTCTCAATGGAATATATGTAGATCCTGATACCAGAATAATCACCGGGGTATCAGATCCCAGAAGAATTGGCACATCTATGGGTAATTAAATTTTTTTAGTTGAATTTAATAAACTAGAAGTTTATAGTCATTGTATAGGATTCAAAATGACGGATAACAACAACACACTCAAAGATGCAGGCCTAAAGGTTACTCACCCAAGGACTAAGATTTTAGAAATTCTTCAATCTAACCCAGATTTTCACTTGAGTGCTGATGCCATACATAATCATTTGGTTGAAAGAAATGAGTCAATCGGCCTAGCAACTGTATATAGAGTACTTACACAGCTAGAAATGGCTGGTTTAATTCAAAAAAATCAGTTTTCAGAAAATCAATCAACCTATGAGATTAAGAAACAGCATCATGATCATCTTATTTGTACTAAGTGTGGAAAAATTATTGAATTTATCAATGATGATCTTGAGAGACTTCAAGAAAAAATCTCTGATAATTATAATTTTACTCTAGATTCTCATGTCATGACTTTATTCGGTGAGTGTAATGATGCTAATTGTAGTGGAAAAAAATAATTTAAGATCTTCCACCCCATTTCAATTTTTTATTTAAGATCTTGAAATAATTATAGTCTTCTGGGTGAGCAATAACTAGATTTTTTCTACTCTTTTTTATCTCAATGACTTTTGGACATGAAACATTTAAATTATTCGCTCCATCAAATGTCACCAAAGTATTTTTAATAGATTTTTTCTCTATTTCAATCCTGATATTATCGCTAGAGTTAATTATGATTGGCCTATCACTGTATGTGTGAGGAGATATTGGAGTGATACTTATTACATCTGCTGTTGGGCTTACTATTGGGCAGCCGTTAGACATCGAATATGCAGTAGAACCTGTAGGTGTTGATACTATAACTCCGTCAGACCTTTGAATATTAATTAAGAAATCATTTATAAAAATTTTTGCTTGTATCATTTTGAGTAAGCCATGATTATAAATGACAATATCATTTAAGGATGTAGATGAGACAATTTTTTGATTTTCATCAGTAACTTTACCATCAATCATAATTCTTTTATCAATTGTATAACTACCTTTTAATATTTCATGTACTTTTTTAATAATATCTTTCTTATCTACATCAACTAGAAAACCTATTTTGCCGAAATTTATTCCTAATATTGGAATATTTAACAAATAAGCTATTTTAGACGCTGATAGAAACAATCCATCACCACCAAATACTATAACCATGCCATAGCTAGACAATGATATATGTTTTTTTATTTTTCTTATATCAAGATTTTCAGCTGATGATTGAATTTGTATATTTTTTGAAGTTTGGATTAATAGCTCTGTACCTATTTTTTTTGACTTTAAAAATCTAGTTAGCTTATTAATATCCTTATTTTTATGATATTTCTCATGCGTAAATAATAAGACTTTCTTAATACTTTTCATTAAATATTACCTTAGTGTTAAAAAAATATATTTGTTAACTTATATTATACTTTAACTTATCATAGTATTTAGATGATTAATATCTCAGAAAAACTAAAAGATATACAGAATATCGCCAAAAAGAAAAAATTAATTATTTCTACTGCTGAATCCTGTACAGGTGGATTAATAGCAAAGTATTTAACGGACATACCTGGAGCATCATCGATATATGATTCATCTATCATAAGTTACTCAAATGAATCCAAAATCTTACTATTAGGAGTTAAAAGCGAAACTATTGAAAAGTATGGCGCAGTTTCCGAGGAAGTTGTTATTGAAATGTGCAGTGGATTGCTTATGAGGAATGAAGCTAATCTTGGAATTTCTATATCTGGAATTATGGGGCCATGTTCTGATAATACTGAAAAAAAAATTGGCTCAATATGGAGCTGTTTTAAGCATAAAGATCAAACAAAGACGCATCATTTTCAGCTAAACGGTACTAGATCAGAAAATAGGGAAGATGCAGCTAAAAATGTAATATTAAACTTATATAAGTTCATTAATCAGCTTTAGTTTGTTACTATAATAATTTAACACTTTAATTATTGAGGCAGCAAAATCCTATGGAAGAAAATAAACAAAAAGCACTTGAAATGGCGATCGGCCAAATAGAAAAGGATCATGGAAAAGGAGCGCTGATGAAGCTAGGCGAAGGCTCTCTATATCCAGATATTGAGGCTGTCTCAACTGGTTCTCTGACATTAGATGCGGCACTTGGAATTGGCGGCCTACCAAAAGGCCGAGTAGTAGAAATATATGGCCCTGAATCATCGGGTAAAACAACCATGACTCTTCAGGTTATTGCAGAAACTCAAAAACAAGGAGGAACAGCTGCATTTATAGATGCTGAACATGCCTTGGATCCAAAATATGCTGAGAATCTCGGTGTAAACATTGACGATCTTCTTTTGTCTCAACCAGACTCAGGAGAGCAAGCTTTAGAAATAACAGATACATTGGTAAGGTCTGGAGCTGTCAATACTATAGTAGTGGATTCAGTAGCCGCATTAACTCCAAAAGCAGAGATAGATGGAGATATGGGAGATTCGCATATGGGTCTTCAGGCTCGATTAATGTCACAGGCGCTAAGAAAATTATCTGCGAATATTAAAAAGTCCAACACTCTAGTAGTATTTATTAATCAGATAAGAATGAAAATTGGCGTTATGTTTGGTAGCCCCGAGACAACGACAGGCGGAAATGCATTAAAATTCTATTCATCTGTAAGACTAGATATTAGAAGAATAGGAGCAATTAAAAAAGGAGATGAAATAGTTGGTAACGAAACTAGAGTAAAAATAGTAAAGAATAAGGTTGCCCCGCCATTTAGAATAGCTGAATTCGATATACTCTATGGCGAAGGAGTATCAAAGGAATCTGAACTTATTGATTTAGGGGTAAAGTATAACATATTAGATAAATCTGGTGCTTGGTACAGCTATGGAAAAGATAGAATAGGTCAAGGCAAAGATAACTCTCGAATATTTTTAAAAGATAATCCTGATATTGCCATGGAAATTGAAAATAAAATCAAAGATTTTATATCTGGCTCGACCGAAATGGAAATCATTAAATCAAAAGGTAAGCCAGATGCCAAAAGTGATGAGCAAGAATGATATTGAAGTTATAAAAAACTCAATTTCTAGATATCTCAGCATGAGAGAACATTCAAAGCTAGAATTAGAAGAAAAGCTCTTAAAAAAATATTTTGAGAAAGATCTTATACTCCAATGTATTAATGAATTTTCTGAAAAAGATCTTCAGTCAGATTATAGGTATGCCGAATCTTTCATTAGAACAAAATTTAATGACCATAAAGGAGAAATCTTTATTCGATCATCATTGAAGAATAAAGGAGTTAGAGCAGACGTTATAGATAAGATTTTATTGGAATATGATGATGATGACTGGTTAGCTCAAGCTATATCTGCATTAGAAAAAAAAACCTTTAAAAATAATATTACTGAGCTAGATAAGAAGAAAAAGCAAAATATTTTTTTAAATAACAGAGGGTTCACATTCAAGATAATTGATACCGCAATTAATGAGTATTGGAAACAATGAATATTAGAGAAACATTTAAACTTTATTTTAAAAAATATGAACATGAAATAGTTGAATCTAGCTCTTTAATTCCTCCATCAGACAAAACGCTTCTATTTACTAATTCTGGTATGGTCCAATTTAAAGATATATTTCTGGGCATCAAGCAGTCAAAATTTGATAGAGTTGTAACATGTCAAAAATGTGTAAGAGCAGGTGGCAAGCATAATGATTTAGATAATATTGGTTATACAAATAGACATCATTCATTTTTTGAGATGCTAGGAAACTTTAGCTTTGGTGATTATTTTAAAGAAGAGGCTATTCTATATGCTTGGGATTTTTTAACAAATGAACTAAATTTAGATAAAAGTAAATTATATATATCAGTACATAAAAATGATAAAGAGGCTGCCAAAATTTGGTTAAATAATATTAAGATTAAAAAAGACCATATTTGGTATTTAGATGATGCTGATAACTTTTGGCAAATGGGCGCAACCGGGCCTTGTGGTCCTTGTTCAGAGATATACTATGATTTAGGAGATAAGCTAAAGGGCTCAATACCATCCAAGGGAGATCCAGGTGACAGATATGTTGAAATTTGGAATCTTGTTTTTACACAATATGATAGAGATCCAGATGGTGTTTTAAATGACCTACCAAAAAAGTGTGTAGATACCGGCATGGGTTTGGAGAGAATGCATGCTGTTGTTGAAGGTGTTTCAGATAATTTTCAAACAAGTTTATTCAAGGATCTACGAGAGCATCTTGATTCATCATTGGATACAAAAAAAACCAATTATATAATCAAAAAAATCATTATGGATCACTGCCGATCGGCTTGCTTTTTAATATCTGATGGTATTATTCCATCCAATGAGGGAAGAGGTTATGTGTTAAGAAGAATTATTAGAAGAGCGACGCGATACTTATATAACGCTGGCATTAAAGAACCATTCATTTATACATGTAGCGATATTCTCAAACAAACCATGGGAGATTCCTATAATGAATTAGTTAAAAAAGATACTATCATTAAAGACACTTTGAAAATGGAAGAGAATAACTATTTAAATACACTTAGTAACGGACTCGATCTTATAAATAAAATTACAAAGAATACTAACAAATTAAGTGGAGAAAATATTTTTCAATTATATGATACATATGGTTTCCCATCAGAGATTGTCGAGGAGATTGCTCAAGAAAAAAATATTAAGCTAGATATGAATGGTTTTAAAAAACTAATGGACAATCAAAGATCTCAGAGTAGAAAAAGTAGCAGTTTTGAGATCAAAGATACGTCATTTATAAACAAGAAGATATCTACAATTTTTCATGGTTATGAAAAAGACTCTCTATCAGCAAAAGTGTTAGAAATTTATTTAGATAATAAAATTATTACTAAGATGAATAATCTTGATTCTCAATTTATGTTGATAACAGATAAAACACCTTTCTATCCAGAGGGTGGTGGACAAATTTTTGATATTGGGACAATATCTAACAATAATGTTATGTTGAAGGTTCTTAATGTACAAAAAGTTAATAACTTAATACTACATCAAGTTGTTTTAGAATCAGGTGAGATTAGCGTGGGTGTTAACGTTGATATGAAAATTGATGTAGAGAGAAGAAAAAGAATCACGATCAATCATTCTTCAACACATTTGTTACATCAAGCACTTCGTCAGGTTTTAGGAGAGCATGTTATGCAAAAAGGATCTCTTGTAACAGATCAATACTTACGCTTTGATTTTTCACATAATAAACCCCTCTCTATAGAGGATATACGTTCTTTGGAAGAAATAATATCAGATGAGATTTCAGAAAATATTTCGACAACGCAAAAAGTTACATCATACAAAAAAGCTATTGACAGTGGTGCATTAGCATTTTTTGATGAAAAATATGAAGATGATGTAAGAGTAGTAAATATCGGATCCAAATCTATTGAGCTATGTGGTGGCACACATGTTAAAGATACTGCATCTATTAGATTATTTAAAATAATAAATGAATCAAGTGTATCAACAGGAGTTAGAAGAATAGAGGCTGTAACAGGTGAAGTAGCCTATAAACAATATCAAAATATTCATCATGATATTAAGGAACTATCCATTGATCTTAATATCAATCCGAATGAAATAAGAAATAAAATTGAATCCTTCATGAAATTAGATGAAACAAATAATATTATTATTAATAACCTAAATAAAAAAGTTTCAGATCTATATTATTACAAATTAAATTCTTCAATAGATGGCGCCTCTGATACTCATATTTTCATAGATAATTGTTCTGACTTATCGACTGATCAAATTAAGTTGTTATCAGATGTCATTAAAAGTAAAAATAGCAATTCCATATCAGTTTTGTTAAATGAGAATTCATCAATAATTAATTGTTATGTTGGTGTTTCAAAAGGATGTAAACATGGATATAATGCAAAACTAATTATCAGTGAGCTTGTATCAAAGTTTTCTGCTAAAGGTGGTGGAAGTCCTACATTTGGAACTTCTGTTATTACAAATCAGAAAGTTTCTACCATAATTGAATATATTAAGGAGCTATTGAACGCTAAGGGACAATGAGGATTATTGTAAAAAAATTCGGAGGCACATCTGTTTCCAGTATATCTAAACTAAAGAAAATTGCAGATAACCTATCAAAGGAAGTTAATTCAAAAAAAAACATATTAGTTGTTTTATCTGCTATGGGCAAAAGTACTGATAAATTAATTGAAATGTCAGACAATATATCAAAATCTCCTAATCCAAGAGATTACGATATGTTGCTATCCACAGGGGAGCAAATGAGCGTTTCATTACTTTCAATGATACTTAATAGCAGAAATGTGCCTGCAATCTCACTGACAGGTTGGCAAGCTGGTATTTATACTGATAAAACACCCATGACCTCTAGAATTGTGAAAATAGATACAAAAAAAATCAAGTCTGAATTTAAAAAGAATAGGATTGTTGTTGTGGCAGGTTTTCAGGGTATAGACTTAAATGGTAACATTACGACCTTGGGTCGAGGTGGTTCTGATACTACAGCAGTCGCTTTGGCTGCGGCACTCAAAGCTGACGAATGTCAGATCTACACTGATGTGGATGGTGTTTACACTACTGATCCTAGAATTTGCAGTAAAGCTCGGAAACTAGATGCGCTTACCTATGAAGAGATGTTGGAAATGTCCGGACTTGGGTCTAAGGTATTACAATTGAGGTCTGTTGAATTTGCAAGTAAATATAACGTGCCTCTAAGGGTATTGCATGCCCATGTCAAAGGATCTGGTACATTAATTAAAAAAGAGGAAAAAAAAATGGAAGGCGCATTGATATCTGGAATAGCGTTTACTAAAGACGAAGCAGAAGTAATGATAAAAGGCGTGAAAGATACCCCTGGGGTTGCGGCAAAGATCTTAGCTCCAATTGGTGATGCCAGTATTGAAGTAGATATGATAGTACAGAATGTAGGCTCCGATGGATTGGCTGATTTTACATTTACTGTAAGTAGAAATACATTAAAGAAAGCTATACAAGTTATTGAAAAAAATAAGAAAACAATGATGTTTAGCAGTGTTTCCTCACAAAAAAATATTGTCAAAGTTTCAATTGTTGGTGTTGGGATGAGATCTCATGCTGGAATAGCTGGTAGGATGTTTAAGTGTTTAGCAAAAAATAAGGTTAACATCCGCATGATTTCGACATCTGAAATTAAGATTTCTGTGGTAATTGATCAAAAAAGTCTAGAAATAGCTGTTCAAGCGTTACATAATGAATTTAAGTTAGATAAAAAATAATAATTTTAAACTAACTTAACAAAAAGGAGGGGGATGTCATGCTAATACTCACGAGGAGAGTCGGAGAGGCTTTGATGGTTGGTGATGATACCAAGATCGTGGTTTTAGGGGTTAAAGGAAGCCAGATCAGACTTGGTATAAATGCACCTAAAGATATTGTAGTTCACAGGGAAGAAATATTTGATAAAATCACTGCTAAAGATGATTCTGTTAAAATTAAATCCAACAAGTAATATTAGGAGAAGTGGCTGAGTGGTTGAAAGCGGCACCCTGCTAAGGTGTTATAGGGTTTAAACTCTATCGAGGGTTCGAATCCCTCCTTCTCCATTCTATTTCTATTTTAAGATATTTTTTTTATTAGCGATTGATACTCTTTTGCCATACGATCGGGTCTAAATAACAGATTTGCTCTACTCATGCCATTTTCACCCATTTGCTTAGCCAAAGAGTCGTCTTCTAACAGACGGATTATATTTTTAGAAAATCCATAAGTATTATCTATTCCACTGTGGAAGCCACAATATCCGTTATCACCAATAGTTTCAGGGAGGCCACCAACATTTGTTGATACAATAGGAACTCCGTATGACATTGCTTCTATAGCAGCTAAACCAAATGACTCAAATTCTTGGCTAGGTATAACCAAGATATCTGCAACAGACATAAATTCAGAAATATTTGACACAAAACCCGTAAAATGAATCCTATAGTTCCATTTAAATTCTGATACTAATGATTTTATCGCAGATATTTCCTTTTCTGTTCCTGATCCTATAAAAAATAGATCAATATTATTTTGTTTCTTAAATACCTCTGTCATAGCATTTAATAAATATCTATGTCCCTTCCTTGGCTCAAAAGTCCCAATCATCAATATAATTTTGCTGTTGTGAGTGATCCCGTATCTTTGCTTAACAAATGACGTATTATTTATTAGAGGATTATTATATAAGCTATTGTAAATAAATGATATTTTTTTCGAATTTTTAAATATTGGTCTTTGTCTTATACTTTGAGCGCAGTCCTTCGAGACACTAATAATGTTGCTGCATGAGTTATTTAATTTTCTATCAATTAGCAATTCATATGGCGCAAAGATAGCCCTATATTTTACTGAGTAATTATGGAAATTATGAATCGATTTTTTTTTATATAGTGAGAACCAAGCAATGTTGGCTAGTCTACAAGTTTCACCTCCAGGATAACCACCATTTACTGATATCAGCTGGTCAGCTTTAGATTTTTTTATCATTTGTTTAATTTTCAAGTATTGATAAGGTGCCAATAATGGTCTGAGTACTTGTCTAGTCATCCTTTGTATAATCATTGGTAGATGATTTAGAAAACCTGATAAAAATGACCAATTTAAAGGTAATAAATGAGTCTTTACCTCAACATTTTTTGGCAAGATATTTTTCAAGTATTGAAGCCCCGGATGGTTATGATTACACATTACCGTAAATTCATCTTTATTTGGCCAATTTTTAATCAGGGACGCAATGAATGTATCCATGCCGCCGCCTTTATTATTTTCTGTAAAGATAACTATTTTCATTTGTGTAGGATAATTTAAGTCATGATATTATAGATAATAGGAAATATATGATGATACTTCAAATTACTATAGTTTTGCTCGCGATAACGATTATTTTATTAATAGCTTATATTTTACTACAAAATAAGTCCTACAATAAGACTAATGAAAATACCGAGCATGTTACCTCGCTAAATGCGCTCAAAGAGAGCATTGAAATATTGAAGAATACTTATGGTGATAAATCTAACGAATTGAACAAAAATGTATCACAAATGTATACTTTATTAACTGGAAGCTCCAAGGCTCAGGGTCAATTTGGCGAAATTTCACTTAAAATGATACTAGAGCATGCGGGCTTTATAAAAGATGTAGGTTATAAACAACAGAAAAAAATTGGAGACGAAAAGCCAGATATCATTATCAATTTACCAGAGGACAGGAAAGTAGTCATAGATTCTAAAGTTTCCCTTACCGATTATAGTTCTTACCTCTCAGCTCAAACAGAGAGCGAGAAGGGAACTTTCAAGAAAAACCATATTATGTCTGTCAAAAGGCATATCAAGACGTTGTCTTCTACCGAATATCGATCATTGCATGGCAATGAGTCATTAGATCTAATAATAATGTTTATGAACGTAGAGGGCGCATATATCATGGCATGCGAGGATGAGCTAATTAAAGATGCATTAAAAGCTAAGATTGCTATTGTAGGACCAACAACTCTAATAGCTATACTGCAAATAATCAATAGAGCTTGGAGCAATAAAAAACAATCTGAAGACACTACT
>MDSV01025948.1_pt1 | contig 17061 bp, 15 predicted proteins | sample 810851 | NCBI WGS metagenome assembly MDSV01 (sample SAMN05326640, study PRJNA326480) | marine metagenome | isolation source: seawater | place: Atlantic Ocean: North East | collected 2012 | reverse complement strand
GGCCTTGTAGCTCAGTAGTAGAGCAGTACCCTGAAAAGGTATGTGTCGTAAGTGCGATTCTTACCAAGGCCACCACAAATTAAGAATTTAATGAATAAAATAAAATCCGATATTGAGATTGCAAGAGCTGCGAAAATAAAACCGATAAACGAAGTTTTAAAAAAATTTAATATTTCAGATGATCCTACAAATTATAGTCCAATGGGACGTCATATTGCAAAATTAAATTTAGACTACATTGACTCTCTTAAAGAGAAAAAAAGTAATTTAATATTAGTAACAGCAATAACGCCAACACCTGCTGGTGAAGGAAAAACAACTACTTCGGTGGGACTGAATGATGGGCTAAATAGAATTGGAAAACAATCAATTGTTTGTTTAAGGGAACCTAGTTTAGGACCCTCTTTTGGAATGAAAGGTGGAGCGGCGGGAGGCGGTTATGCCCAAGTAATACCAATGGAACAGATTAACTTACACTTCACCGGGGATTTTCATGCAATTACTACAGCGCATAATTTACTTTCTGCTTTAATAGATAACCATATCTATTGGGGAAATAATCTAAACATTGATCCTAAAAATGTTGTTTGGAAAAGAGTAGTAGATCTTAATGATCGAGCTCTTAGAAAAATAGAAATTAATTTAGAAAAATTAAAAGCTAATACTCCAAGAAATGATAGTTTTGATATTACTGTTGCCTCAGAAGTAATGGCAATATTTTGCTTATCTAACAGTATTCAAGAATTAGAGGAAAAAATAGGTAATATTACTGTTGCATATACAAAAGATAAAAAGCCTGTGTACGCTAAAGATCTTAAGGCCCAGGGTCCGATGACAGTTTTATTGAAAGAAGCAGTGAGACCAAATGTTGTACAAACTTTAGAAAATAATTTAGCCATTATACATGGAGGGCCATTTGCAAATATTGCTCATGGTTGTAACTCGATATTAGCAACAAAAACTGCTTTAAAATTATCCAAATATGTTGTGACCGAAGCAGGCTTTGGAGCAGATTTAGGTGCTGAAAAATTTTTAGACATCAAGTGTCGTAAGGCGGGTATCCAACCGAGTTGCGTTGTTCTGGTAGCTACAATAAGAGCTTTAAAAATGCATGGGGGAATAGAAAGAGAAAACTTTAAAGACGAGAATATAGATGCGCTTAAAAAAGGTTTGCCAAATCTTGAAAGACATATTCAAAATATTAAAAAATTTGGCTTAAATGTAGTGGTAGCTATTAATTACTTCATTACCGACACCGACACGGAAATAAAAATTATTCAAGATTACTGCTCAAAACTTGGAGTAAAAGCGATTTCTTGCACACATTGGTCTGATGGAGGAAAAGGAACAAAGGATTTAGCAAATAATGTAGTTGAATTATGTGAGAAGAGTGAAAAAAGTAAATTTAAATATCTATATTCTAATGAAATTCCAATTTTGGAAAAAATAGAAAAAGTTGCCAAGGAAATATATAAGGCAAAAAAAATTGAAGTAGATGAAACAACAAAAGAACAAATAAAAAAGATAGAACAAGCAGGATTTGGCAAATTTCCAGTTTGTATTGCAAAAACGCAATACAGTTTTTCTACAGACCCCAAATTAAAAGGAGCTCCATCAGATCACACTTTATCTGTTAGAGAGGTAAGATTATCTAGTGGAGCAGAATTTTTAGTTGTTATTTGTGGATCTATTATGACGATGCCGGGACTTCCAAGGATACCTTCTGCCGATAATATTAAACTAAATAAAAAAGGTGAAGTCGAAGGTTTATTTTAAATTACTTTTTCTTGTATTTTGCAGCCTCTTCAGATCCACCAGTTGCACTACCCTTGCTATAAGAATGAGCACCCATTCCAGCAAGTTGACCGTTCTGAACGATTAAATAAGGATCTCTTATAGGTTTCTTTTCAAAGAAGCACTCAAGAATTTCTCTTACACCAGCAGCATATCTGTATTGAGCTGACAAAGAAGTTCCCGAAGTGTGAGGTGTCATTCCGTGATTAGGCATTGTTCGCCAAGCATGATCATTTGGAGCTGGCTGAGGAAACCAAACATCTCCAGCATAACCACTTAATTGACCAGATTTAAGAGCCTTAGCAATAGCCTCTCTATTACAAATTTTTCCTCTAGCAGTATTAACTATATAAGCGCCTTTTTTCATTTTACTGATTAATTTTTCATTAAATAAATTTTCAGTTTCAGGGTGAAGTGGACAGTTAATTGTTACAACATCACAAACTTTAACTAGTGACTCGACCGAATCATGGAATGTGAGATTTAATTCTTTCTCAACGGAATCAGGTAATTTATGTCTATCAAAATAATGAAGATGAACATCGAAAGGTTTCATTTTTCTTAATGCATCTAAACCTATACGTCCAGCGGCAACTGTTCCTACATGCATTCCTTCTACGTCGTATGATCTCTGAACTGCATCAGCAATATTCCACCCTCCTTCTTTTACTATTGCATGTTGGTTGTGATAGTCTCTTACCAATGATAAAATCATCATTACAATGTGCTCTGCAACTGATCTAGAATTACAATATGTAACCTCCACAACGTCTATTTTGTTGTCCATAGCAGCTTGCAAATCTACATGATCAGATCCTATTCCTGCAGTGATTGCCATTTTCAAATTTTTAGCAGACTCTATTTTTTCTCTTGTCAGGTAATATGGCCAAAAAGGTTGAGATATAACAATGTCAGAGTCCACAAGTTCTTTGTCTGCTTTGCAACCTTTGGCATCTTTATCTGAAGTTACAACAAGAGTGTGACCATTTGATTCTAGAAATTTTCTTAAACCTAACTCTCCTGAGACACACCCTAATAACTCCCCAGGATTGAAATCTATGCCTTTTGGCGTTGGCAAAGTCATTCCGTCAGGGTATTTATCAAGCTTTGGTAAACTGGATAAAGGGTAGCTTTTAGGCATACCTTCTTTAGGATCATCGTACAATACGCAAAGTATTTTCATTTTTCCTTTGTATTTATTTGACTATTATCAAAGCCCAAAGTCAAACTTTTCTTGCACTGATTTTTCTGGACACTCCCTAGGCTTCATTGATATATCCCGAGAAATATGAAATTTTCTTTAGAAATAACAATGAAGACTGAGCTTTCAGTTCTACCAAAAGTAAAGGATGTCTATATAACTATGCTCCCTGGTAATAATTTTAAAGATGTTGCTAATAAAGCTAAAGAGCTTGTGCAAAATGGGTTTAATCCTGTCCCTCACTTCCCAGCGCGATCAATAAAAAATTTGAATGAACTTAGAGACTATACATCAATGTGCAAAGATTTTGGCGTAAAACAAGCTTTAGTTATTGGAGGTGGAGCAGAACCAATTGGAGATTACCACTGCTCGTTGCAATTATTAGAAAGTGGATTGTTTAATGGTTTGAAGATAGGAATTGCTGGACACCCTGATGGGTCCCCTGATATATCGGATTCAGAATTAGAAAAAGCTATGAAAGATAAATTGCCATTTGCAGACTATATTGTTACTCAATGGTTATTAGACCCTAAACCTATTACCGATTTTATTTCAAAACAATCACTACCAGTTCATGTAGGGATTACTGGACCCTTAAAAATGAGCAGTTTATTAAAGTTTGCTAGTATTGTTGGTGCAAAAAACTCTCTTAATTTTCTCAAATCAAATGCGACAAAAGCTATAGATTTATTAAGACCCAAAGATCCAAACGATTTAATAGAAAGCTTGAAATCTTCAACAGATAATTTTCATATTTATACATTTGGAGGTTTAAAGGAAACAAATAAATGGTTAGAAAAAAATAATTATGCCTAAAAAGATAAAAAAAAAAGGAAAATTAAAAAAGAATAAAAAATTTAAAGTTATTTCATTTAAGTCAGAAAAAGTAGATTACAGTAAAGTTAGACACGAAACTTCTGTCGATCAATCAGATAGACACGTACCTTACAATTTAAGACAAAGTGGTCCCACAAAAGTAGAAATGTTAATTTCTACAAGAGTTAGAAAATCTCCATATTGGCATTTATCAATGCAAGCAGGTTGTTGGAGAGCAACAGTTTATAATCGTATTTACCACCCTAGAGGATATGTAAGACCTGAAAAAGGTGGAGCGATGGTGGAATATCAAGCTATTAAAAAACATGTAACTATGTGGAATGTTGCGGTTGAGAGACAAATTAGAGTTAAGGGACCAGATGCAGAAAAATTTGTAGATTACGTTATAACAAGAGATGCTACTAAGATTTCAACAATGAGAGGTAGATATGTAATTTTATGTAATTATAAAGGTGGAGTATTAAATGATCCGGTTTTATTAAGAGTAGCAGACGATGAGTTTTGGTTTAGTTTATCTGACTCAGATATAGGTTTATATTTACAAGGAGTAAACGCAGACAAAAGATTTAATGTCGAAATAGACGAAATTGATGCTTGCCCAGTTCAAATACAAGGTCCAAAATCAAAAGCTCTGATGAATGATTTGATTGGAGATCAAGTTGATCTAGACAAAATGCCATTTTATGGTCTAGCAGAGGCTAAAGTTGGTGGTCGAAGTTGCATAATCTCTCAGTCGGGATTTTCTGGAGAGGCTGGATATGAAATATATCTTAAAAATGCAACTTTATACGCAGAGGACATGTGGAATGCAGTTTTGAAAGCAGGCAAAAAACATAAATTAATGGTTATAGCCCCAGCTCATCATAGAAGAATTCAAGCTGGAATACTTTCATGGGGCCAAGATATGGATAATGAGCATAATCCATTCCAATGTAATTTAGGTTATCAAGTTTCTTTGTCTGGCAAAGGTGAATGGAACAAACAATCAGATTACGTAGGCAAAGAGTCACTAGAAAGAATGAAACAGCAACTGAAAAATGGAGATAAGCCTTACAAACTTCAATTAGTTGGTTTGGAGTTAGGAGGAAAACCTATTGAAGACTACGCAAATGATTTTTACTTAATATCTAATGTTAATGGTGGAAAACCTGTAGGTTATATAACATCTCCCTGGTACCATCCAGAGAAAGGCACTAATATTGCGATGGGGTATGTTCCATTTGAGGGGAATGTAAACAGCAACGGTTTTCCAATCGGCAACTTTGGAAAAAAATACAAAGTCCATTTACCAAAAAAATATTCCAATAAACCCGTCAATGCAGTAATTGTTCCAATACCTTTTACCCAGTCATTTCACGCAAATACAAGAGAAGTTAAAAAATAGTTTTAACTAAAAAACGATGTTATTATTCAGCGATGAAGCAAGAAGAATTTTATAAAATATTTAAACCACAATTATCTCCAAAAAAAATGCTAGAACTTGGAGTATTTGGGGGAGCATATTTTGCTGACGGTACTATAAATGAATTTCCTAAGTCATGGTTTGTAAAAGCAAAACTTAGTAAAAATTTTGATGTAAGTTTAAATCGATTCAAAATCGAATCTGGCTTATCCAGACAAGAATGGATTAAGAAGGGTTGGATTTTTAAGGAAGACCCATTAGGCTGGTTTCAATGGTATTGTAGATTTAAAAATGGCAGAAGAATTACAGAAATTGATAAAATTCAAATTAAAAGGTGGAAAGCTTTTGGTGATAGGCATGGTCCTGCAGTAAAAAAAAATTGTGAGGCTGGAGACCTGCAATGTAGAAGAAGACAAAGACAAGCACTTTTACAGTGGGCTTACAATCCAATTTTCTAAACTAGACAGAACCACAACAATGCTTATATTTTTTTCCTGAACCACAGGGACATCTTTCATTCCTCCCTATTTTTTTGTCATCTAGAGTTTTTGCATCCGATTTATCATTTCGTTGATTTTCGTTAGAAACCACAATATTTAGATTAAGTAAAAATTTTATAATATCAGTTTTTATTTTTTCTAATAATCCTTCAAAAAGAGTGAACGCCTCTTTTTTAAATTCTGATAAAGGATCTTTTTGACCATACGATCTTAGTCCAATAACTTGTCTTAATTGTTCTAAATATTGCAAATGTGATCTCCAGGAAAAATCAATAACTTGTAAAAATATTCTTTTTTCTAAATTTTCATTTTCATTTTTTCCAATAATATTCATTCTATCTATTTTTTTTGAGGAGTAGATATCTTTGATTTTTTTTGAAAACTGCTCATCACTAAGCAATGAAAAAGATATTAACTCTTTATCGTTTACAATATTTCCAGTTACATTTTTAATAGATGTCAGGTAAATTTTTTCGTCATTTGATTTTTTATATACATCTTTAACCAAATATAAATTTTTAATCATTTCATTCAAGAATTCTTGAAGTATTTCCTCAACGTTTTTTCCTTTAAGGATCTTCAACCTTTGAGAAAAAATAACGCGTCTTTGATCATTCATTACATCGTCAAATTTTATAAGTGTTTTTCTGATGTCAAAATTTCTGGTTTCAACCTTTTTTTGAGCTCTCTCCATAGCCTTATTAATCCATGGGTGATCAATAGACTCATTTTGCTTTAATCCTAATTTTTTAAGCATTCCGTCTATAGAGTCACCACCAAAAATTCTCATTAACTCATCTTGTAAACTAATAAAAAAAATAGAACTTCCAGGGTCCCCCTGTCTTCCTGCTCGCCCTCTCAACTGATTATCAATTCTTCTGCTCTCATGTCTCTCGGTTCCAATGATAACTAATCCTCCATTTTTTTTTACTTTTAGTTCATCTTTTTTAATATTTTCTTCATTGTTAATTTCATCACCTTCAAAGTAATCTTTGTTTCCACCTAATTTTATGTCAGTGCCTCGTCCTGCCATGTTGGTTGCAATTGTAACTGCATTACTTTTCCCAGCCTCTGCTATAATTCTAGCTTCTTTATCATGTTGTTTCGCGTTAAGTACATTATGTTTAATTTTTTTATTATTTAAAATTTCGGAAATTTTTTCAGATTTTTCAATACTAGTTGTGCCAACTAAGACTGGTTGCCCTTTGTTATTACATTCAATAATTTTATTTGTAATCGCATTATATTTTTCAGGCTCGGTTCTAAAGATTTGATCATTAAAGTCTTTTCTCTGCATCTTTTTATTTGTTGGAATTGAAACAACATTGAGTTTATAGATATCAAAAAATTCTTCTGACTCAGTAACAGCCGTTCCAGTCATTCCTGATAACTTTTTGTATAATCTGAAATAATTTTGATAAGTTATAGACGCTAAAGTTTGATTCTCTTCTTCGACCCTTACATTTTCTTTAGACTCTAAAGCTTGATGCAATCCATCAGAAAATCTTCTGCCATCTAAAATTCTACCTGTAAATTCATCTATAATTTTAACTTTTCCATCTTTTACGATGTAATCTGTATCTTTTTTAAAAAGCAGATTAGCTTTTAAAGCTTGATTTACATGGTGAACAAGGCTTAAATTTTCTGGATCATAAAAATTGTTATTTTTAAGAACTTTTTTCTGAATTGAAAGCTTTTCAATTTTATCTATTCCTTGATCAGTTAGTATCGCATTTTTATTTTTTTCATCAAGTTCAAAGTCTTTTGTTTGCAAATGTTTTATCAAATCATTAGAGATAGAATAAAGATTAGTTTTATCTTCAATTTTACCGGAAATTATTAGCGGTGTTCTAGACTCATCAATTAAAATGCTATCGACTTCATCTACTATGCAATAGTTATGATCCCTCTGAACCATGTCATTAAGTTCATATTTCATATTATCTCTTAAATAATCAAAACCAAGTTCATTATTTGTTGCATAAGTAATATCGTTATAATAATTTTCTTTTCTTTTTGTATCTTCTAAATCGTTAATTATGCATCCTGTTGAAACACCTAAAAACCTGAAAACTTTTCCCATCCATTCCGAGTCTCTTTTGGCCAAATAATCATTTACGGTTACAATATGAACACCTTTTCCGGTCAATGAGTTGAGATAAGCTGGCAAAGTGGAAACTAAAGTTTTACCTTCACCGGTCTTCATTTCAGCAATCTTCCCTTGGTGTAAAATAATACCGCCAGCTAACTGAACATCATAGTGTCTTTCGCCCAAAGTCCTTTTCGCCGCTTCTCTCACAAGCGCAAAACTCTCAGGCATAACTTCGTCTAAAGATCTTCCTTCTTTTAATGATCGTTTTAGGTTTTCTGTTTTTTCCTTAAATTCGTTATCAGAGAGTGATTTCACTGACTGCTCTTTGTCATTTATAGCTTGAATTAGATTTATTGTTTTATCTAATTCTTGTTGATTAGAGCTTTTAAATAATTTACTAAAAGTCCTTGTAAATAAGTTCATTATACTTCTATATATGTATTTATATTCTAAATTAAATAGTAATTATGACGATTAACTTAAAAAACTTCCTTAGTAATAAAACTAAACTGTCAAAAATGGGGGAGTTTCAAAATTTAAAACAAATAGAGGGATTAGAAATGTCGTCCGTCTCAGCAGATTTATATGGTAATGGAAGAGATGATTTATCATTATTTTATTTTAGCAAAGGCGCTAATTACGCAAGCATGACTACTACAAATACTATAATTTCCGAAACCATAGCTTGGAATAATAGCTCTCATAAAAAATCGATCAAAGGATTAATGGTAAACACAAAAAATGCAAACACTTTTACAGGAAAGCAAGGAAAAGAGAGTTTGGATATAATAGCTAAAAATTTATCAAGAATACTTACCATAAAAGAGTCAAAATCTGAAAAAGGCACATCAGAAACTGTCAGAATCAAAGATTTAATCTTTGCCTCTACAGGAGTGATTGGTGAACAATTTCCAGTTGATAAAATTAAAGAAACATTACCTGATTTAGTTTCAAAACTTAAGAATGATCATAATAAATTATTTTGGTTAAAAGTTGCATCAGGCATAATGACTACGGATACAAAACCAAAAGTAGCATATGAAGAAATAATAGTTGGAGATGAATTAATTAAAATTTGTGGAATTGCCAAAGGTTCTGGAATGATCGCTCCTAATCTGGCAACAATGCTATCTTTTATTTTTACCAACGCTGACATTAATTCAAATTTATTAAAATCACTTTTAAAAAGGGCAGTTGCGAATACTTTTAATGCAATAACTGTAGATAGTGATCAATCAACAAACGACATGATTTCTATTTTTTCCACTAGAGCTATAAAGATAGGGCAAAACCTTTCTCTAAATGATAAAATCATACAAAAATTTGAACTTAGTCTAAAAAAATTATGTTTAAATTTAGCCAAACAAATTATAGTTGATGGAGAAGGAGCAAAAAAATTTTTAACTGTAAAAGTGATAAATGCAAAATCTTTAGGAAGTGCAAAAAAAATTGCATTCTCTATAGCTAATTCACCTTTAGTAAAAACTGCTGTAGCAGGCGAAGACCCTAACTGGGGTAGAATAATAATGGGAATTGGAAAATCTGGAGAAATTATTGATACAAAAAAATTAAAAATTAAATTTGGAGATTTTGTTGTAGCAGAAAACGGAAAAATTTCTGAAAGTTACAATGAGGAAAAATTAAAAGAATATATGAAATGGGACTCAATCCAAATTGAAATAAATTTAAAATTAGGAAATGATGCTTTCGAATGTTATACATGTGACTTTACACATGATTACATAGATATTAATGCAGATTATAGAAACTAAAAAGATTTATAAATGATAAAATACAATCTTAAGTGCGATAATAGTCATGAATTTGAAAGCTGGTTTTCTAATTCTGGTGAATTTGAAAAGCTTAATAAAAAAAAGCTTTTGGAGTGTATTTATTGTTCTTCAAAAAATATTCAAAAATCTATTATGGCCCCCATGGTTTCTGCAGCTAAATCTAAAGGAGAGGGTCTAAACTTATCGAACAAGAAATTATCAAACAAAAAAAATGAGTTATTGAGATTAAGAAATTATATTGAGAACAATTTTGAATTTGTGGGAGATAGATTCACTGAAAAAGCACGAGAGGTTTTTTATGATAAAAAAACTAAAAAAGGCATATACGGCATAGCTAGTGAGAATGAAAAGACTGAATTAGAAGACGAAGGTATCGAACTATTAAGTATTCCTTGGGTTGACAAAGACAATTAGTTTTTAACACTACTTATTATATAATTAACAGAGAGATTATCTGATCTTTTCCATTTTCTTAAAATAGGGTTGAATTCTAAACCTTTTACGTCGTTTGTTGAAAATTTTTTATCAAATAATTTTTCTTGTAACTCCTCTGGTTTAATAAATTTATTCCAGTCATGAGTGCCTATCGGAAGCCACCTCAAAACATATTCAGCTCCTATAATTGCTTTGATATAAGATATTAAAGTTCTGTTTATTGTAGCAGTAAACATAAGACCATTTTTTTTTAATAATTTTTCACATGACTTAAGATATAAATCTAAGTTATCAACATGCTCTACTACTTCAAGATTCAAAATAATATCGAATTTTTCCTCTTCTTTCATTTCCTCTGGTGAAATATTTATATAATTAATTTTCAAATTATTTTCTTTACTGTGCAAATTAGCAACTTTTATATTTTTTTCAGAGGCATCTATTCCAGTTACATTAGCTCCTAATCTTGCCATTGGCTCGCTAATTAATCCTCCTCCACATCCGATATCTAGTATGTTAAGATTTCTTAAAAAAAGTTTTTTATTCCTATTAATTTTAAAATGCTTAGTAATCTCGTCCAAAATATATCCAATTCTTACTGGATTAAACATATGGAGGGGTTTAAATTTACCATTCACATCCCACCATTCATTGGCTAGTTTTGAAAACTTTTGAATTTCCTCTTTATTTATTGTACTCATATAATTTTAATTTATTAATAATACTTTATTAATCGGTTTATATTATATTAAAATCTAACAATGGCAAAAAAAGTTTTAAAATTTGGTGGAACTTCTGTAGGATCTATAGATAGAATCTTACATGTAGCCAACATAATTAAAAAAGAATTTGCCGCAGGTCATGAATTGATAATAATAGTTTCTGCAATGTCAGGAAAAACTAATGAACTTATTACCCATTCAAAAAATATCTCAAAAAATTTTAGCAATAGAGAGCTTGATGTTTTATTAGCTTCTGGAGAGCAAGTTACAAGTGCTTTATTAGCCGGTGCTTTAATAGAACATGGTGTAATGTCAAAATCCTGGTTAAATTTTCAAATACCAATTTTAACCGAAGGAGAACATTCAAATGCAAGAATAATTAATATGAATATTTCAAAAATAGATAAGTTTTTATCTGAGCGTGGAGTAGCCATTATTCCTGGTTTTCAAGGAATCTCAAAAAACGGAGACATTACAACTTTAGGCAGAGGAGGCTCAGATGCAACAGCTGTTGCAGTAGCTAAGATATTCAATGCAGATAGTTGTGAAATATATACAGATGTGGATGGTGTATTTTCAACAGATCCTAATAAAATACCAGTAGCAAAAAAAATTGATAAAATATCATACGAAGAGATGCTCGAACTTTCTTCTCTAGGCGCAAAGGTTATGCAACCTTCAGCGGTTCAAGCTGCGATGATGTACAATGTTCCTCTAGAAGTAAGATCAACTTTTACAGACAGACATGGAACAGAAATATTTAATCAATCAAATTTAGATTACACTAAAAGTGTGACAGGAGTTGCATATTCAAAAGATGAGGCAAAAGTCACTCTTATAAGCGTACAAGATAAACCTGGCGTTGCAGCAAACATATTCGAACCTCTTAGTAAAAATCAAATTAACGTTGATATGGTTATTCAAAATATTTCTTCAGATAAAAAAACTACAGATATTACGTTTACTATTAAGAGAGACGATTTATTAAAAACGATAGATACGATCAAAAATAATAAAAAAATTCAATATGAAAGCTTAACCCATAATGATAAAGTATCCAAAATTTCAATTGTTGGAGCTGGAATGGTTTCAACGCCAGGAGTTACGTATAAAATGTTTAAAGCACTTGCTGAAGAAAAGATAAACATTTTAGCTATTTCTACATCTGAAATTAAACTCTCAGTAATCATAAGTGAACACGATACGCTTAAAGCTGTGAAAAAACTGCACACTACTTTTGATTTGGATTAATAATGGAAATTAGACCGCACAGAGTTATTAAAAGAAAAAAAACAAAGGAAATAAAAGTAGGACAGATTTCTGTTGGAGGAAATTCTCAAATTACAGTTCAATCTATGACCAACACTCTTACGACAGATATTAAGGGCACGATTGATCAAATAAATGGTTTAGAAAAAGCTGGAGCAGATATAGTAAGAGTATCTTGTCCTGATGAGAATTCTACAAAAGCTCTCAAAGAAATTGTAAAAGAAGTCAAGACTCCAATAGTAGCCGATATTCATTTCCATTATAAAAGAGCTGTGGAGGCATCGAAAATGGGTGCTAGTTGTTTAAGGATCAACCCAGGAAATATTGGTTCAAAAGATCGAATTCTTGAAGTAGTAAAAGCTGCAAAAGACAATAATTGTTCAATTAGAATTGGCGTGAATGCAGGTTCATTAGATAAAGTTTTATTAGAAAAATACAAAGAGCCCTGCCCAGAAGCTTTAGTTGAAAGTGCAATGTATAATGTAAAATTATTAGAGGATAATGATTTTTTTAATTTTAAAATAAGCGTAAAGTCTTCAGATGTTTTTTTAACAGTTAAATCTTATAGAAAACTATCAGAAATTTGTAACTATCCTTTGCACCTAGGAATAACCGAGGCAGGAGGTCTTCTTACGGGGAGCATAAAATCATCAATTGGCATTGGCCAACTTTTAATGGAAGGTATAGGAGATACAATAAGAGTTTCATTGTCATCTGATCCTGTTGATGAAATAAAAGCAGGGTACGAGATTTTAAAATCTTTGGGAATTCGAGCAAGAGGAGTAAATATAATTTCTTGTCCTTCTTGTGCTCGTCAAGCTTTTCCTGTGATAGAAACTGTAAAAGAGTTAGAAAAAAAATTATCACACGTTACAAAACCTATTACACTTTCAGTAATAGGATGTGTAGTTAACGGCCCAGGAGAAGCGGCACAGACCGAAATAGGATTAACAGGAGGTGGGCAAGATAATAATCTTTTGTATTTATCCGGTTTACCTCATAAGAAGGTTGCTAGTAAAAAAATAATAGATCAAGTTGTTCAACTTGTAGAAGAAAAGATTAAAGAAAAAAATAATTAAATAATGATACCAAGAGAAAAGGTGCAAGATATTATTGCTAGACATGATAATTTAGAAAAAGAATTGTCTTCAGGCAATATAGACCCTAAATTATTTGCAAAAAAATCTAAAGAATATTCAAGTTTAGGAGCAATAATTACAATTGCTCGTGAGTATTTAAAATTTGATAATGAAAAGAGTGATTTAGAGGATATTATTCAAGATAAAAAAAATGATACTGAAATTGCTGAGATGGCACAAAAAGACTTAAACGATTTAAAATTTAAAAAGGAGGATTATGAAAATAAATTAAAGATTTTTCTACTCCCCAAAGATGAAGACGATAATAAAAATGCAATTGTAGAAATTAGAGCTGGAACTGGGGGATTAGAAGCTTCGCTATTTTGTTCAGACTTGTTTAAGATGTACGAAAAAGTATGCTCCAAAAAAAAATGGAATTTAGAGATTATTAGTATTTCGAAAAGTGAGGCTGGAGGTTTTAAAGAAGTTATTTTTTCTGTCAGTGGGAATGATATTTATTCTTATTTAAAATATGAGTCAGGCGTGCATAGGGTTCAAAGGATACCAAAGACAGAAACCCAGGGAAGAGTTCATACCTCAGCTGCGACTATTGCTGTGTTACCTGAAGCAGAGGACGTTGACGTACAAATAAAAGACTCAGATTTAAGAATAGATGTTTTTAGAGCAGGAGGTCCCGGAGGTCAATCAGTTAACACCACTGATAGCGCAGTTAGGATTACTCATATTCCAACTGGCGTTGTAGTTAGTCAACAAGATGAAAAATCTCAACACAAAAATAAAGCAAAAGCCTTAAAAATTTTAAGATCAAGAGTTTACGAGGCAGAAAAAAGAAAAAAAGATCAAGAAAGGTCAACGAACAGAAGGAGCCAAATAGGCTCTGGCGACAGATCTGAAAGAATTAGAACTTACAATTTTCCACAAGGCAGAGTAACAGATCATAGAATTAATTTAACATTACATAAGCTCGATGAGTTTTTAAGCGGAGAGATTCATGAAGAAATGAATCAAGAACTTAGATTGAAAGAACAAGATATAAAGTTAAAGAATTTAAACTGATGGAATCTTTAAAATTATTAAATCAGGCTTCTCATTTCCTAAAAAACAAGGAAATTAATTCGCATAGAATAGACTCAGAGCTTTTACTTTCAAGAGTTTTAGGTAAATCAAGGGAAGATTTAATAGTAAATATTAAAAAGAATGTTAAAAAAAATAAAATAATTAAATACAATAAGCTTATTCGTAGACGATCGTTGAAAGAGCCCGTAGCATACATACTAAATAGAAAAGAATTTTGGAGCAGACAATTTATTGTTGACAAAAATACTTTGATACCTAGGCCAGAAACAGAATTAATGGTTGAAAAGATAGTAAAGATTTTTAATTCAAAAAATATATCTATTTTAGACATTGGTACAGGAAGCGGATGTATACTATTAAGTATATTGCTTGAGCTTAAAAACTCTAAGGGTGTAGGAATAGATATATCTAAAAAAGCTATTCAAATAGCCAACCAGAATTTAAGAAAGTTAAAATTTACCAGTAGAGTCAAATTTTTAAGAGTGTCTTTTACTGAAATTTTTAACCAAAAATATGATTTAATCGTATCAAATCCTCCTTATATTTCTAAGAGAGAGCTAAGAAATCTAGACGATGATGTTAAAAGATTTGAACCTAAATTAGCACTAGACGGTGGAAATGATGGGCTTGACGTAATTAAAAAAGTTATTTACAAATCCAAAAGTATCTTGAAAATTAAAGGTACGCTCGCCTTAGAAATAGGAAATGGGCAATTAAAAAAAGTTTCAAAAATTTTAATAAGAAATAAGTTTAAAACTAGATATTTAATTAGAGATTATCAAAGGAATGTTAGATGCATATTGTCAACGTTAGAACATTGAGTTTTGATCAACTAAGATAGAAATTATGAACAACAATAGAAGAAGAAATTTTAGGCCAAGACAACAAAAAAATAACTTCAGAAGAAGAAATGGTTCTTTGGGCTCAACAAATGGAAGTGGTTTTAGCAATGGAAATCTAAATTTTAATAGAAGTGGTTCAATGACAAATCCCCACAATGTTGAAAAAACAATGCAAAAATTTCAACAGCTAGCAAAAGATGCTCAAAGCAGCGGAGATCCAGTTTTAGTAGAAAATTATTTGCAACACGCTGATCATTATTCAAGAAGGTTAGCCGAATTAAATGACAGAAATAAGGACAATGTAAACACCAACCAAAACAACAACCCTGTTGAAACAGAATTAAAAGATACTACAAAAGATCAGAACAAATAGTTTTTTTATCTCAATTTAGATAATTTCAAATCTATTTTTATTCTTTCGAGCTCAAAAAGCTCTCTAGGTTTTCCTTTCAAAATTTTTCCTGAAGGCAATTTAAGTCTTTGAGAGTTTACTTTTTTTCCATTAACTATAACTTCATAATGAAGGTGAGGACCTGTAGACAGTCCTGTTGAACCAACATAACCAATTACTTGTCCCTGCTTGACTCTTTTTCCTTCTTTAATACCTCGCGCGAAACTTTTCATGTGAGCATACACTGTTTCATAAGTAGAATTATGTTTTATTTTCACACAATTTCCACCACCACCGCACCACCTTGCTCTTGTAATCTTTCCTGCTCCTGATGCCATAATAGGTGTACCCGTAGGTGCCGCAAAGTCTGTTCCTCTATGCATTTTATTATAGCCTAAGATTGGATGTTTTCTCATTCCATAAGATGAAGATAATCTTGCTCCATTAATAGGAGTTTTCATTAAAGACTTTACAATACTTTTACCTTTTATATCGTAATAACCTGTATCTTTATTATCTTTGAAATTATAAAGATTTATTTCTTCACCATTAACAAACATTGAAGCATAAATAATTTTTCCTGTATCCTTAACAACTTTATTATCATCTTCAAATCTTTCATATAAGATTTCAAACCAATCACCCTTTCTTATATCTCTTTGGAAGTCTACTTCGAAGCCAAATATTCTTGCAAACTCGATAATAATATTTGGTTCTATGTTTACCTCTGTAGCAGCACTATACAGATTATTTTTAATTTCATTTTTTACAACAACCTCTTTTTTATAAAGTTGAAGCACGTTTTCTCTTATAATAAAATCATTTTGAGTTTTTCTAATCTCAATACTAAGTGTATTATTGACAGGATATATTAAATTTACAACAGAGTTAGATCCATTATCTAGTTTTTTAATTACTATCGACAATTGTCTTCCAGCGTAGATATTTGTAAGTTTTTTTTGTTTTAAATTATTTGATATAATCTTAATATCAGAAGAATTAATTTCTAGTGTTTTTAATATTTTTTCTATCGAGTCATTATTCTTTATTAAATAGTTTACTTCTTTATAAGGACTTTTTAATTTAGAAATAAAATAATTACCTACACTGGAAAATTCATTTGACTCAATGATAGAATTTAGATTTTGGCTTTCTATATTATTTTTCTTTTCATATAAATTAGATATGACGATAAAAATTATGTAAAAAACGAAAACTAAAAAAAAATAAGCAAAATATTTCAAATTTAATTTTTTTCTTACAAAATTGTCGTCTTTAAAATTTCTAATTATTTTGGGAAAATGATTAAATATTTGATTTAGCGCCATAGTTGTTTTCTATTAAAAATATGTCTAATTTGCAACGAATGAACTGTAAAAAAAGCCTATATTTACTTGCTTTTATGACCAATATACGCCTTGACTTATAGCTTAATTGTAATAAAACCACCGCTCACCTCAATGCGAATATTTTTTATTAGCGCCAGAGGTGTGTAGATTTTAAACTTAAAATCTTAGCTTTTTTAAATTGTAAATTTTTAAGAAGAGAAGTGTGGACGGCTAGGTTAATAAAGAAATTGTCGTACACGCTTTAACGAAAAATAACT
>MDSV01242585.1_pt1 | contig 17062 bp, 21 predicted proteins | sample 810851 | NCBI WGS metagenome assembly MDSV01 (sample SAMN05326640, study PRJNA326480) | marine metagenome | isolation source: seawater | place: Atlantic Ocean: North East | collected 2012 | reverse complement strand
GTAACTGGAATACTTTCAGTATTATTTTACCTATTGTGGGTATATCCTAAGTTTTCAGTTCCAATTTTCGGTGGTGTAAATGAACCATTCTTAGGTATCGATCACTTAAGATTCGGTTTAATCGGAGCACCAATTTGTTTGGTTGTAATGGTTGTGGTCAGTTTAATGACTAAAGAGCCAGATGCAGCTACACAAAAAATGGTAGATGACACTAGAATACCTACAGGTAAAGCTATCTTAGGTAGACAACACTAGTTATAAATTTAAAAAATTAAAGGGGCGATTTTTTCGCCCCTTTTTTTTTGCCTAAATAATGGTATTGTTTAATAATGATACCTACATGGGCCATTGTCTTAGATTACATTCTCGGTATGATAATGTGGACATTAATTGGTAGAGCTGCAATGAATATCTTCCAAAGGGAAGACTCTACTTTTTTCTTTATGAAAGTTTTTGTTAAATACACAAATCCAATTATTAAATTATTTAAACCAATCACTCCGAGCTTTTTGTTTGGAGGTTTTATTGCACTTTATGTGGCATGGTTTTTTTATCTATTTAGATTTTATGCTATGCCATATTTACTTGGGTATGATGTTTGGGGCATGCTAGCTTTTCCGTTAGAGAGTGACTTTTCAAAACAACTTTACCAACTTTTTAACTAACAATTTAATTTTTGACAAATTTGTTGATTAAAATATAAGTAAACTATGATTACTCCAATAAAAATATCTCCTTCTATTCTTTCTGCAGACTTTAGTAAATTAGGAGAAGAAGTAATATCGCTTGAAAAAGCCGGAGCAGACTACATACATATAGATGTAATGGATGGCCACTTTGTGCCTAATTTAACTATTGGCCCGGAGGTAATTAAAAAACTTAGGCCTTTAACTAAAAAAATATTTGATGTTCATTTAATGATCTCCCCGGTAGATAAATTTATAAAAGACTTTTCAGATGCAGGTGCTGATATAATTACATTTCATCCAGAAGCAACAAAAGATGTATCAAAAACAATAGACTTGATTAAAAATGAAGGCAAGAAGGTTGGGATTTCTCTTAAACCAAAATCGAAAATAGAGTTGATAGAAAAATATATTGATCAAATCGATCTTATATTAGTAATGAGCGTTGAACCAGGATTCGGTGGTCAGAAATTTATGCCGGAGGTTCTAGATAAAACAAAAAAAATTAGAGATTTAATTGACAAGAAAAATTTAAAAATTGAGATAGAAATGGATGGTGGAATAAATTTTGAAAATTGTAATCAAGCAAAAAAAGCTGGTGTGAATGTACTTGTATCAGGATCTACAATTTTTAAAGAAAATAAGGGTGATTTAAAAAAGAATATAGAAATTTTGAGAACAAATTAATTAATGTCTAATTTAAAAAGTATTTATTTTTACTTTTTAGCAGTCCAAATAAGTTTAATAAAATTTTTAAAAAAGGTATATTTTAGAACCAATTACTATAACAAGTCATTAGTTTCGAAAACACCGCAACAGTTTTATTTTCACCCTAATCCTTTTTTGCTATCTACGATAAAAAATTATAAAAAATATTCTTTTAAGATAAGTGAGATTGACCCAAATATATTTTGGAAAAAACCTAAAAATTTAACTGAGCAAAAGGAACTGCACAATTTTTTGTGGTTAAGCTTAATTGATAGAAAAAATGATGGTAAATCTTTGCAAAAATTAATTAATCTTTGGATGTTAAAATATCCAAAATATAAAAAAAATATTTGGGAAAATACGGTCCTCAGTAAAAGAATCATTAGTTGGATATTAAATGCTGATATCATCCTTAATAATGGTTATTTTGACTTCAAAAAAAAGTTTTTGAGCAAGATCATTATGCAAGCTAACCATTTAAAAAAAAACATTAAATTTGAGAAAAATCATATAAGCAGAATTGAAATTTTAACAGCGCTTCTTTTAACAGGTTTGGTTTTTAAAGAATATGAAGAAAATTATAAAGTTGCAATTAAAGAATTGGAAAAATTGGTAAAAGATTTTTTTGATGAAGATGGTTTTCCTTTTACAAGAAATCCAAGTGACTTAATTTTTTTTTCAAAATATCTAATTTTATGTAAAGAATGTATAAAAGATGCTCAAAAATACATACCAGAATTTCTTGACGAAATTATAAGTAAGAATATTAGTTGTTTAAAAGATATAACTACACCAACAGATCAGACTCCGCTTTTTAATGGAGGGATAGAAGAAGATTTGGATTATCTTAGGAAGTTCACAGATAATTCAGAATATAAGTCAAAAAAAAGGAACGGATTAACTGGGGGAATACAGAAATTAAAATTTAAAAATAGTCAGATTTTTTTTGATGTAGGAAATCCTCCTAAGAAAGATTTTTCTAAAAGTTATCAATCTGGTCCGTTATCTTTCGAGTATTATCTAGACGGAACAAAAATTATCACCAATTGTGGATTTGGATGCAATATTTCCTCTAAGGCTGAATTATTAAGTCGGTTAACTTCGGCTCAATCAACGTTAACTTTAAATGATACGACAATAACTAAATTTGAAAGGAGTAAATTAATCAATAGAGTATTTGGAAATTCTATTAAAAATACATTTAAAGTTTCCGATCTTAATTTCGAAGAAAATAAAGAACAAATCCAAACTTCTGCATCTCACAATGGATATGAGAAAGATTTTGGATGCATATTTAGAAGAAAAATTTCGATAGATAAATCTACAAATAATTTATTAGGTTATGATGAAATATGTAAAGAAAAAGACGGAAAGCCATTAAATTACTCGCTGAGATTTCACCTGTACCCTGGAATATCTGCTGTAAAGACTATTGGAGGAAAAAGTGTTTTAATTCAATTATCTAAAAATAAATCGTTAATTTTAACTATAGATGATGAAGTTTTATTGTTAGAAAAAAGTATATTTTTAGGAGGAAATAAAATATTAGATAATACATGTATTACTGTTTCTGGTAATCTTGTTAATAAAAATAAAACTATTCGATGGGAAATAAAAAGAAATATCTAGAATGAAAAAAAAAATAAACAATGCACTTATTTCACTTTCTGATAAATCAGAATTATCAAAAGTTCTAAAAGCACTTAAAAAATATAAAATTAATATTATTAGTTCAGGTGGAACATTTGGTTACATCAAAAAATTAGGGTTTAAAAGTAAAGAAATTTCAGAATTTACTAAATTCAATGAAATGTTAGATGGTAGAGTAAAAACATTACATCCAAAAATACATTCGGGAATACTTTTTGATAGATCAAAAGACAATCATTTATCACAAATGAAACAAAAAAACTTTGAGCCTATAGATTTGGTAATAGTTAATTTTTATCCATTTCAAGAAACTCTTAAAAAACAAAAAGAAAAAAAAATAATTGAAAATATAGATATCGGTGGACCAACAATGGTCCGCGCGGCGGCAAAAAACTTTAAAGATGTTTTAATAATAACAGAAAAAAGTGATTATTTAGAACTTATTGATGAACTGAGAAGGCATAAGGGTAAAACTAGTATTAATTTTCGCGAAAGAATGGCTAGTAAAGCATTTAGTTTAACATCGTATTACGACTCTGTTGTTTCTGATTGGTTTAATGAAAAAATTGGCATAAAATTTCCTGAAAGAAAAACAATTTTTGGAAAAAAGATAGAGAGACTAAGATATGGAGAAAATCCTCATCAAAAAAGCGCCATTTACATAAATGACATTAAAGAAGATAATTTAAATCTAAATAAGATAAGCGGTAAAGAACTTAGTTATAACAACTATAATGATATTTTTGCAGCTATGGACATTTTATTTTCTGAAAAAAAGACTTCAACTACCGTAATTATTAAACATGCAAATCCTTGTGGTGTTGCATCAAATAAGTCAGCTTTATTATCTTTTAAAAACGCGCAAGCAAGTGATCCAATTAGTGCTTTTGGAGGTGTGGTGGCGTGCAACTTTAAAATAAATCAAAAGGTTGCCACAGAAATAAGTAAAACATTTTTTGAAGTAATATTAGCAAAAGGGTTTGATAAAAAAGCATTAAAACTAATGAAACAAAAAAAAAATATGAGAATAATTGATATTTCAAAAATAAGAGAAAATAATAGGCCAAAAGTAAAAATTTTTGATAATTCGTTTTTATTGCAAGAAAAAGACTCTATCGTTTTTGATAAAAAAAAATTAAAATTTGTAACAAAGAATAAACCTACGAAGAGTGAAATTAAAGAAGTAGAATTTGCTTTTAGAATTTGCAAATTCGTAAAGTCTAACGCTATTGTAATAGTAAAAGATCAGTCTACAATCGGAATAGGTGCGGGACAACAAAACAGACTTGATAGTAGTAAAATAGCGACTCAAAAAGCAAAAAAATTTCAACCTTCAAAATTATTAAATTCTGTAGCCGCCTCTGATGCCTTTTTTCCATTCGCTGATGGTTTGAAAACTTTAATAAATGCTGGCGTTAAAATTATAGTCCAGCCAGGAGGTTCTATAAGAGATAAAGAAGTGATAGAGACAGCAAATAAAGCAAAAATCAAAATGATTTTTACTGGGGTTAGACATTTTAATCATTGATCAAATTTTATCAATTTTTGCAGCTAAGATAAAATCACTTTCAGCTAAACCTTTAATGGCATGAGTTGAAATTTTAATTTTTGCATACCCCCAACCAAATGAAATATCAGGATGGTGACCTTCTTGTTCGGCAAGTTTTCCAACTTCTAAAATAAATTTTTCACTTGTTAAATAATTCTTAAATTTAAATTCTTTTTCTATAAAATAATTCTTCTCTTTGTCTTGAATGACATTCCAACCGTCTACTTGTTTTAAATACTTATGAATTTCACTTATATCGAAAGCAGGTATGCCTCCTTCACATGGAACACATTTTTTATTGGCTAAATCATTCATATATTTATATGGAGCGGGCAAAGGGACTTGAACCCTCGACCTTCTCGTTGGCAACGAGACGCTCTACCACTGAGCTATGCCCGCAAATTATGAATACTATAATATAATATTTTCAATAAGGTCAACCTTTAATAAAATGTCGCTTTTGATTTTAATAAATTTCTATTATAAATATATTTTATGAAACAATTTCCTGATCAAATACCAGTTTTTCCTTTAAGTGGCGTAATTTATTTTCCTAAAACAAATTTGCCACTCAATATTTTTGAACAGAGGTATCTAGATTTAGTTAATGACACAATTGGTAAGGATAAACTAATGGGAATGATACAAGGAAAAAGGGAAGGAAATGATCTATACAAAGTAGGTTGTTTAGGGAAGATAAGTGAATTTAAAAAAAGTGAGGACGGAAGGATATTAATAAACCTAACTGGTATTACAAGATTTGAGTTATTAGAAGAAAAAAACAATTCAAAATTATATCGTGAATTCATAGTTGATTATAGTAAATTTAGTTTAGATCTTGAACCATCAACTGAAGAAATTAATATTAATTCTTTGATGAAAAAGTCAGAAATATTTTTCAAAAAAAATGGACTTTTATTGAATTGGAAAGAATTCGAAAAGTTAGATATTACTCAAAAAATAAATACTCTTGCAATGATCGCGCCAATAACAAACGAAGAAAAACAAAAATTACTTGAGTCAGTTTCCTTAAAAGAAAAGACTAAGACCCTGGAAGATATAATAAAATTTTATTTACACGAAGTGCGCTTTGATAGTCAAACAATTCAATAAATCTTTAAATTAATTTGCTGATTTATTCATAGAGTCAAAGAAATCAGCATTGTTCTTTGTGTTCTTTAACTTAGAAATTAGAAATTCTATACCGTCCATTGTTCCCATTGGACTTATGATTCTTCTAAGAACATTCATTTTAGTTAAATCATCTTTCTCAAAAAGCAGTTCTTCTCTTCTTGTTCCAGATCTTGTAATATCTAAAGCTGGATATATTCTTTTATCAGCAACTTTTCTGTCTAATATCAATTCTGAATTACCAGTTCCCTTGAATTCTTCAAATATAACTTCATCCATTCTACTACCAGTATCTATTAAAGCTGTAGATATAATTGTTAGTGAGCCACCTTCTTCTACATTTCTTGCTGCACCAAAGAATCTTTTTGGCCTTTGAAGTGCATTTGCATCCACACCTCCTGTTAAAACTTTACCAGAACTTGGTATAACGGCGTTATAAGCTCTACCCAGTCTTGTAATAGAGTCTAGAAGAATAACTACATCCTTTTTATGCTCTACAAGCCTTTTCGCTTTTTCTATAACCATTTCTGCTACAGCAACGTGTCTTGAAGCGGGCTCATCAAAAGTAGAGGCGACCACTTCTCCTTTAACAGATCGTTGCATGTCTGTTACTTCTTCTGGTCTTTCGTCGATTAGTAAGACCATTAAATAACATTCAGGATGATTAGCGGTGATTGATTGAGCGATATTTTGAAGAATAATTGTTTTTCCAGCTCTTGGCGGAGATACAATTAATGATCTTTGTCCCTTACCAATTGGGCTTACAAGGTCTATAAGTCGAGCAGTGTTATCGGGTTTTTTTTCTATCTTATTAGTTTCTACTTCAAGCTTAATTCTTTCATTTGGATAAAGTGGGGTCAAGTTATCGAAGGCAATCTTATTTTTTCCTTTTTCTGGATCGTCAAAATTTATCTTATTTACTTTTAATAATGCAAAATATCTTTCAGCGTCTTTTGGGCCTCTAATTTCACCTTCAACAGAATCACCTGTTCTTAAACCAAATCTTCTAATTTGACTTGGGCTCACATAGATATCATCTGGACCTGGTAAATAGTTTGACTCTATTGCTCTTAAAAAACCAAATCCATCTTGTAAAACTTCCAATACACCTGTTGCAGTTATTTGCTCATTTTTTTCAGCGAGTTTTTTCAGAATAGCAAAAAGAATTTCCTGCTTTCTTAGTGTACTTGGATTTTCTATCCCAAGCTTTTCAGCTTCGCTAATGAGCTCTGCAGGGTTTTTTTGCTTTAGTTCTTGTAAGTTCATGTGATTGTAATTGATTAAGGAATGTAATCAAAATATAGGGCTTTTTATAAAAAATTCAACCCTTAATTATAAAGGTTTAAATATAACGACAAATATTACTACAATAAGTATAATTGTTGGTATTTCGTTATAAATCCTAAAGAATTTAGACGTTTTTTGATTATTATCTATTGCAAATTCTTTAAGGTGCTTTCCAAGACTGAAATGATAATAGGTGAGTATAACAACTGCAATAGTTTTAATTTGCATCCAAAGCTCTGAAAAAGCTGAAAAACCTATGCTGTGTATTAGTAAAACTCCAAAAAGCCAAGATAGTAACATTGCTGGCATCATAATATAATTATAAAGTTTTTTTTCCATTATTTTAAAGACTTTTTTTTGTGAGTCATGATCTGCCTCTGAGTGATAGACAAATATTCTTGGTAAATATAAAAGACCTGCCATCCAAGAAATAACAGCTATTAAATGTAAAGACTTGAATAATAAATAAAAATTCATTTTATAAATACTTTTTAACTAGTTTTTCAAACAAAGTAATGTGATCTAAATTGTCATTTAAACAGGGGATTAAATCAAAATTTTCTCCTCCTTTTCCTAAAAAACTTTCTCTTCCTTGAATATTTATTTCTTCCAGAGTTTCAACACAGTCAGATGCAAAACCGGGGCATATTACTAGTAAATTTTTAATTCCTTTGCTTGGCAAGGTTTCTAATGTTTTATCAGTGTATGGGGTTAACCATTCTTGAGGCCCAAACCTTGATTGAAATGTTGTTTGAATTTCTATTTTGTTAAAATTTTCTTTCATCAGTCTAGTCGTTTTATGACAATAACAATGATACGGATCTCCTTTATCAAAATAAGATTTCGGAATTCCATGATAGGAGGAAATTATTAGATCTGGTTTCCATTTAATTTCCTGAATCTTCTTTTTAATACTATTAATTAAGGCATTGATGTACATAGGTTCACTTTCGTAGTGAGGTATTATTTGAAGGCTTGGCTGCCATCTCATCTTCATTAAGGATCTGTAAACCTCATCGCAAACCGTTGCTGTAGTTGCTGCAGCATATTGAGGGTATAAAGGCAGTACAATAATATTTTCACAACCTTTATCTTTGAGTGTGTACAACTTAGAACGGATACTTGGATTTCCATACCTCATTGCAAAATCAACTATTACTTTTTCATTTCCAATTTCTTTATTAAGTTTTTCAGCCTGACTCCTAGTAAAGAATAATAGAGGTGACTCGTTGCCTTCTTTTCTCCAAATTTGTTTATATGCATGTGCGGTTTTGGATGGCCTAAAATTTAAAATAAACAAATTTAAAATAATTTGCCAGACAAACGGGTTTACTTCTATTACCCTTCTGTCTGATAAAAATTCTTTCAAATATTTTCTTATATCCCACCAGCTTGTGGAGTCGGGTGTGCCTAGATTTATAAGTAAAATTCCAGTTTTACCAAAATTTATTTTAGGATGATCTTTGTCCATTAATTTTTCCTATAAAACTCAATTAGTTTATTTAGTCTATCAGGATCTGTTTCTGGAAGTAAGCCGTGGCCCAGATTGAAAATATAAGGTATATCTTTAAATATTTTGATATATTTCGTCGCTTCTCGTATCATTTCTTCTTCTGAATTTAACAATGCTTTAGGATTTAGACCGCCTTGTATAACCACATTTTTTAATTTTTTTTTAACCCACAAAGGATCTAAATCATAATCTATATTTATACCATCTGGTTTAACTGTTTGATTAAATTCTTCATATCTTTTCTTTATACCCTTAGGAAAACAAATAGTAGGAATTTCATTTTTTTTACAAAACTCAACTATTTTTGAGTTAGGAACAAAACAATATTCATTCATATTAGCGTCCGGTATTAACCCGGCCCAAGAGTCAAATATCTGGACAACGTCTGCGCCTGCTTTTATCTGATTTTTAACATGGATATTTAGAAAATTTATTAATTTATCTATTATTTGATTAATTTTTTCATTTTCTTTGTTTAATTTGTCTAAATCTAAATCAAATTGATTTTTTTTTAGATTTAACATGTAAACTATAAGCGTCCAAGGAGCTCCTATGAAAGCTATTAATGTTTTTTCTTTTTCTAAATTTTTTCTTGTTAGTTCTATAGCTTTATAAATTGGATTTAACTTTTGAGAAAATTCCACTTCATTTTGACTTAAAAATATTTCAATATTAAATTCACTAAGTTTAGGTCCTTGATCTTTGATAAATTTTACTTCTTGACCCAATGCGTAAGGAACTAATAGAATATCTGAAAAAATTATAGCAGAGTCTAAATTGTATCTTTTTATAGGCTGTAAGGTTATTTGTGAACTTAATTCACTATTTAAACAAAGTTTAATAAAGTCTTTATTTTCCAATCTGATTTTTCTAAACTCTGGTAAATATCTACCTGCTTGTCTCATAAACCAAACTGATTTACAAGATTTTTTTTTTTTCACTAATATTTTTTTAAGGTTCCCCATATATATAATAATAAGGTTTATAAATTTAGATTGTGTAGTAGGTCGTGTTAATTATCAATATAACTATTTGTACATTATTTATACAATCCAATCTTAATAAATAGCGCTATTTTTATCAAAAAAAGCAGTGTTTTGTTAAAAATATAAACATTTGTTGAATTATAATATCAACACCTAACAAAATGTTAAAAAAATGTTAATTATTGTTAATCTTTTTTTTAATTAGATTAGAAAAATGAAAAACTTAAGCTTATTAAATACTTACTAACAGACATATGAACGAAAAATACAATGTATATCTTGTTTCAGACTCTACTGGTGAAACGCTAGATAGAATTTTTTTGTCATTAAAGTCACAATTCTCTAATTTTGATTATACTAAAAAAGAGTTTGCTTTCGTAAGAACTGAACAACAGATTGATAAAATAATTAAAGAAACCCAAGAAATGCAGAATTCAATAATTCTTTACACCATAGTTGAAACTAAATTAGCTAAATATATTTCAAATGCCAGTGAAGAAAAAAATATTCCATGTTTTGGTATTTTGGGCAACTTGATCTTAAATTTCTCAAAATTATTAAATCAAAAAGCAATTCATAAACCAAGCGCACAGCATGTCTTGGACGATGAGTATTACAGAAGAATAGAAGCAATACAATTCACCATGTCGCACGATGATGGAAAAAAATTAGATGACATTGAAAAAGCTGATATTGTTCTGTTAGGGGTAAGTAGAACCAGCAAAACACCTACTTCAATCTATTTAGCAAACAGAGGTTATAAAACAGTAAATATACCTTTAGTTTTAGATCAAAAAATTCCAGAAAGTTTAAAATCTCAAGACAATAAAATTTGTGTAATTGGATTAGTTGCAGACGCTGAAAGATTGGCAGATATCAGAAGAAATAGAGTGGCAATTATGAGAGAAAATAATATTAAAGAATATACAGACTTAAAATCTATCAAGGATGAAGTAGATAATTCCAGAAAACTATTTAGTAAATATAAATGGCCAATAATAGATGTTACCAGAAAATCTGTAGAAGAAACTGCTGCTTCAATTTTAAAAATATCTGAAATAAACAAAAACAAATGAGAATAATTTTAGCATCTAAAAGCGGTGTAAGAAAAAAAATACTAGATAAACATAAAATTGATACAAGTGTAGTAGTTTCAAATGTAGATGAAGAAGAGGTTAAAAATGCTTTATTGCTTGAGAATGCTAGTCCATATTTAATATCTAAAAATTTAGCTGAAATTAAATCCGTTAAGGTCAGCAATAGATTTCCTGATCAATTAGTTTTAGGTGCTGATAGCGTAATTTCATTAAATGACACTTTAATCAACAAGCCGAGATCGCGCGACGAAGCATTGGAAATATTAAAAAAATTAAACAACTCAATACACTTTTTGATAAGTTCTGTATGCATTTCTAAAAACGGAGCAATGATATGGAATTTTACTGACAAATCCGAACTTAAAATGAAAAAACTCAGTAATGAGGAATTGGTTAATTATTTAAATAAGATTAAAACAGAAACTTTATTGAACTATGGAGTCTACCAAATAGAAGCTGATGGACTCAGTCTTTTTGAGTATGTAAAAGGCGATCAAGACTCTATAATGGGATTGCCTGTAAAACAAATAATGAACTATATTAAAAAGCATAATCAATGATAAAAAAGAATTTTGCTATTATAGGAAAACCTATTTCACATTCTTTGTCACCGGTTCTCCATAATTATTGGTTTAAAAAATATAAAATTAATGCTGAGTATTCTTTATTAAATGTTGAAGAGTCAGATTTAACTAAAGTTGTTAAAGAAATCAGAGATAAAAAAATAGCTGGAATAAATATAACTTTACCCTATAAGCAAAAAATCATTCCTTTATTAGATAAATTAATAAATGATGCTAAATCTACTCATTCAGCAAATACCGTTTTTTTAGATGAAGAAAATACTTTAGTTGGTGAAAATACAGACGTTTATGGTCTACAAGCTGGCTACTTTAAAGGCTTGATAAACACCGAAAAAAAAAGTGTTTTAATAATTGGAGCAGGTGGCGTATCTCCTTCGGTAATATTCTCTCTACAAAAATCTAAATTTAAAAAAATTTCAATAATAAACCGAACATATGAAAAATCTATTTTTATGAAAAAAAATTTTAGTTTCTTAGATATTTTACAATGGAATTCTTTAGAGAATGAACTTAAAAATTTTGATATAATTATAAACGCTACTAGCCTTGGCCTTAAAAACGGGAATGATTTTGAGATTAGTTTTAAAAATGTCAAAAACGAATTAACTTATATTGATACTATTTATAATCCTATAGAGACTAAAACAATAAAATATTTAAAGGAGAGAGACATTAAAACTTTTAATGGTCTCGATATGTTTATCTATCAAGGCCAAAAATCTTTTTACTTATGGAATAAGATTAACCCAGAAATCGATGATCAATTGTATGAATTACTTCAATCAAAGCTAAAATGATTAAAATTGGTATTACAGGCTCCCTAGCATCTGGTAAAACAACAGCCAGTAAGATTTTATCTTATAAAAGAGGCCCTTTATATAGCGCAGACGGGGTTGTAAAAAATCTCTATAAAAACAAAAATTTTCAAAAGATTATTTCTAAAAAATTGAATCTTAAAATTAAAAAAAATTTTAAGAAGGAAATTATAAAAAAAATTATAAAACAAAAAAAAACTTTAAAAAAATTAGAAAGAGTCACCCACCCTCTTGTGAGAAAAGAAATGATTAAATTTCTATTAAAGAATAAAAATAAAAATTTTTTATTTTTTGAAATTCCATTATTAATTGAAAATAAACTTTATAGATATTTTGATATTGTGATTTTCATAAAATCTGATAAGAAATTAAGAAACAAAAGGTACATGCTTAAGGGTGGAAATGAGCTTTTGTTCAACCTGCTTGATAATCATCAACTAACAGATACCAAAAAAATGAAGTACTGTGATTATATAGTTGTTAATAATAAATCTTTAAAGGTTTTAAAAAAAAGTCTCTTAAATATAATTAAAAATTATGAATGAAATTTTTTTGGATACAGAGACAACAGGCCTTTCTTTTAAAGATGGTCATAAGATAGTTGAAATAGCTTGCATTGAAACAAAAGATTTAATTCCTACAAAAAAAATTTTTCACAAATTCATTAATCCCAAGCGAGATGTTCCACTTGAAGCATTTAAGGTTCATGGCTTTACAAAAGATTTTCTTAGTGAAAAGCAAACATTTGACGAGGTAGCAGACGAATTTTTAAGATTCATAGAAGGTAAAAAAATTATAATCCATAATAAAGATTTTGATTTAAGTTTTTTAAATGGTGAACTTAATCAAATTAAAAGAAAGTTAATTAATAATTTAGAAGTTATTGACTCATTGGAGGTCGCAAGAAATAAATTTCCAGGCTCATCTAATTCATTAGATGCGTTATGCAGAAGGTTTAATATAGATCTATCAAAAAGAACTAAACACAACGCTCTTTTAGATTGTGAGCTTTTAAGAGAGGTTTATATAAATCTTTTAGGAGCAAAAGAACCTCAGTTTAATCTAAACTCCGAAATAAAAAAAAATACTGAACAATATTTAAACAAAGATTCTTATAACAAGAAAATTTTACAAATTCCTGATAAAGAATTAAAAAATCATAAAGATTTTTTAAAATCAGATCTCAAAAAAAATTTTTATTGAATTTTTCTTAAATTATAAAGTTTTTGAAAATCTATTTTTTCACTTATCTTAACATCCTTAAATCCAGAATATTCAAAAAAGAAAATAAAAATTCTTCGCAACTCAGGATAAATTTTTGTTGGAACATCAATAAGAATTATTTTCTCAATTTCTTGTTTGTTGTCTATTTTTTCATTTAATTCTATAATTGAAGAATAGACAATTTCTGTATTAATTTTTTCACCTTTTTTATCATTTGGCAATAGACTTAGAGTAGTTTGCACTTCAAGAATTTTCTCTTTAATTTGATTACTCTTAATATCTATGTTGATTTTATAGTTTGGGATATCTTTTGCTAATAAAAAAAATACATTATGATTTGGGATATCAAAATCAACTTTCTTAATATATTTTCCAATTATTTTAAAGTTCATCTTTTTTATCTTCGATTATTTCACCATCTAATATTTTTGACTTTTCGTTTTCTTTTTTAACATTTTTTTTTACAAAAAAATTTATCAAAATTCTTCGTGTTAATGGAAACAATAATAGAAAACCAATCGCGTCTGTAAAAAATCCAGGTATGATTAAGAGTAAAGCGGCCATCGCTATAGAGGCTCCAGATATCATTTCAAAAATAGGCACTTTATTTTGATACAAATTTGAAAATCCTGACCTCAGAGTTTTAACCCCCTCTATTTTTGCAAAGTAAATACCTATCACTGCGGTGAGGAATACAAGCGAAACTGTACTTAAAGCACCAATTTTTCCTCCTATTTTAATCATCAAGAAAATTTCTAGCGTGGGTATCCCCAAAAAGATTAAAAAAAATGAGTTCATTTGTCTGATACAAAAATATATGATTAATGTATATTTATCAAATTATGAGTAACAATTTTGGCTATATTGACATTATTTTGCTAGGCATGATCGCTGGATTTATCATTTTGCGATTAAGAAACATTCTAGGAAGAAGAACAGGACACGAATCTAAAGTTTATCCTACTTTCTCAGAAAAAAAATTCAATGTTCCAAAAAATGACATTAAAGATATAAAAACAAATCATGAAACTTTAGAGGGTCAACAAAAAAAAGAGTTTTTAAAAGGTGCTGAAATTGCATATGAGACTATTCTTACTCTATTTGCTAATGGCGATATTAAAGAATTAAAAAAATTACTTACAAATGACATGGCTGATAATTTTGATCAAGCTATTCAATTAAGGAATAAACAAAACATTAAATCAGAATTTACTTTTATAGGAATGAAAGAGTCTAACCTTGAAAAATATGAAAAAATTAAAAATGAACTCTTTGCTTCTGTTAAATTTGTATCAGAGGTAATTTCTGTAAAAAAAGATAAAGAAGGCAAGATAATTGAAGGTAACCCCAATAAAATAAAACTTGTAATTGATTATTGGAAATTTTCTAAAAATATTTTAAAAAAAGGGCCTAACTGGTATTTGACTGAAATTATCAGCAAGTGACAAAGAAAAAAAAAATTTCTCAAAAAGATTTAGATATCTGGCAAAGTTATATCAAGAATCCTCAAGATGTTATCGATAAAGATTTAAATGAAAACAAGGTTAAACAAAATCGTAATCGTTTTAAATTTGATCTCCATGGCTATACCTTGATAGATGCTAATGAGAAAGTTAAGGAATTGATTTTGTTTTGTGTTAAAAAAAAATTTAAAGAAATCTTACTGATAACAGGAAAGGGAATTCATTCTAACACATCTAAGGATGTTTACATTTCAAATGATCTAAGTAAATTAAAGTTTTCAGTGCCAGAATATATTCGGTCTAATTCAGAAATATCAGAGTCAGTTACTTCAATTACCCCCGCAAACAACTCTGAAGGTGGTGATGGGGCTATTATTATAAGGTTGAAATAATTATAAAATAAATTTTGATAAATCTGTATCTTTAACTAAATTCCCTAGATTATCGTTAACATATTTTTTATCTATAGAAATAGTTTCACCTGCTCGATCTGTCGCGTTAAAACTAATATCATCTAAAACTTTTTCAATAATTGTATGAAGCCTTCTAGCTCCAATATTTTCAACTGAAGAGTTGACTTCAGCAGATATCTTAGCAAGGGTATCTATTCCATCATTAGTAAAAATTAGGTTAACGTTTTCAGTCTTTAATAACTCTTTATATTGTTTTATTAAGCTGTTATCTGGTTCTTTTAATATTCTTTTAAAATCATCTTCGTTTAAAGCATTTAGCTCAACTCTAATAGGTAATCTACCTTGCAATTCAGGCAAAAGATCTGATGGTTTTGCTAACTGAAAGGCTCCCGAGGCAATAAAAAGAATATGATCAGTTTTTATTGGACCATGTTTCGTGCTTACAGTCGTTCCTTCTATCAAAGGCAATAAATCTCTTTGAACGCCTTCTCTAGAAACATCTCCTCCGACTCTATCACTTCTTGCAGAAACTTTATCAATTTCATCTAAGAAGACTATACCATTCTCCTCAGTCGATCTTTTAGCCTCTTTAATAATCTTGTCTTCTTCAATCATCTTATCGGACTCTTGAGCTACTAAAATATCATGGGACTCTTTGACAATCATCTTTTTCTTTTTACCTTTTTTGTTTCCCATAGATTTGCCAAGAATATCTCCAAGATTTACCATTCCTACATTACCTCCTGGCATTCCTGGAATTTCAAAACCTTGAAGACCTGAAGAACTATCTTGAACTTCTATTTCTATTTCTTTATCGTCTAAGTCACCGTTTCTTAATCTTTTTCTAAAACTTTCTCTAGTTGCCATGCTAGCTTTATTTCCTACTAATGCATCTAATACTTTATCTTCAGCCTTTAATTCTGCTTTAGCTTTTACTTCTTTTCTTTTTTTCTCTCTTTCCATAGCTATAGCTATCTCAATTAAATCTCTTACAATTTGTTCCACATCTCTTCCAACATATCCAACTTCAGTGAAACGCGTAGCTTCAACTTTAATGAATGGTGCTTGTGCAAGCTTAGATAATCTTCTTGAAATCTCAGTTTTTCCGACTCCTGTTGGTCCTATCATTAGAATATTCTTTGGCAACACTTCATCTCTCATCTCATTAGATAAAGCCTGTCTTCTCCACCTATTTCTTAACGCAACGGCCACAGCTTTTTTTGCTTCTTTTTGTCCAATAACATATCTATCTAGTTCAGATACTATTTCTCTTGGAGATAAAGCACTTACTTTAGACTCTTTCTTTTTAGAGTCTTTTACTAAATTTAAATTTGTTACATTTTTAGAATTTCCCATAATTAAACTTTCTCCACGGTGACATTATTATTTGTAAAAACACAAATGTCAGAGGCAACTTTAATTGATTTCCTTGCGATTTCTTCTGCTTTGAGATCTGTTTCTATTAAAACTTTTGCAGCAGCTAATGCGTAATTACCTCCTGATCCAATTCCAATAATTCCATCTTCAGGTTCTAAAACGTCGCCGGTTCCTGATATTATAAAACTGTGTTCTTTATTTGCGACTGCCATTAGCGCTTCTAATCTTCTAAGGAACTTATCACTTCTCCAATCTTTTGCTAGTTCTACAGCAGCTCTTTGAAGGTTTCCAGCGTGCTTTTCTAATTTAGCTTCTAGTCTCTCAAATAATGTTAATGCGTCTGCAGTTGAACCCGCAAAACCTGCAATCACACCTCTAGACTCAATTTTTCTAACTTTTTTAGCCTTACTTTTTAAAACTGTATTACCGAGGCTAACTTGACCGTCTCCTGCTACAACAGTTTCACCATTTTTCCTAAGCAAGACAATTGTAGTTCCATGCCATTTTTCAGCTGTATTCATGATATTATATGTGGAGATTAATTTTAGATCTTCAATAGTGATTTATTGATAAAATGAG
>MDSV01138357.1_pt1 | contig 17064 bp, 14 predicted proteins | sample 810851 | NCBI WGS metagenome assembly MDSV01 (sample SAMN05326640, study PRJNA326480) | marine metagenome | isolation source: seawater | place: Atlantic Ocean: North East | collected 2012 | reverse complement strand
TTATAATACCAGGTCTTTTAGCTAATTCTTTAACAATTAAAAATTCTGTAGTTGTTAGTTTTTCAGGAAGTGATTGACCATTCCATTCACATTCAAGTTGAGATGGATCCAATACAAGCTTTCCATGCTTAATAAGATTTTTGGAATCATCTATGTTGCTAGTTTTTTTTCTTAATTGAACTCTAATCCTTTCAATAAGAACTTTTATGGAAAAGCCTCCAGATTTTTTAATAAAATCATCTGCTCCAAGTTTTAATCCTAATAATTCGTCAACCTCATCATCTTTGGATGTTAAAAATAATATTGGAATAGTAGTTTTTTTTCTTAATCTTTTTAATAATTCTTCCCCATCCATTCGTGGCATTTTAATATCTATAACTGCTAGATCTGGAGGATTCCTGCTGATACCAACCAAGGCAGTTTCTGCATCAATATAAGTTTGAACTTTAAATCCTTCATGCTCTAAAGCCATACTTATGCTTGTTAGTATGTTTCTATCATCATCCACTAAAGCAATTGTATGATTCATAAATAAAAATATACCTTATATAGAATTACTAAATTGTCATAAATTGGGCAAACATTAGAATCACTAATGTGTTTCGCCCCAATTATATCCTGAATTTATATTAATCTCTAGCGGCACTGAAAACATATGATATTCAGAGCTTGAAATTGATATCATTGCTTCTCGAATAGTTTTTTTTACATATGTTTGGTCTTTTTCTAAACATTCAAAGATAAGTTCATCATGTATTTGTAATAACATTTTTGTCGTAAGTTTTTTATCTTCTTCTATCAGCTTATTTATCTTAATCATTGCCAACCTAATAATATCTGCAGCAGAACCTTGTATTGGCGCATTAATTGCTGCCCGCTCCTGAAAACTTCTAATATTGAAATTTTTATCATTTATACCTTTAAGATGAATTCTTCTACCAAAAATATTACTAACGTATCCATTTTTTCTACAAAATTTTATTGTCGAGTTCATATAATCTTTTATTTCAGGAAATTTTTTGAAATAAGCTTTTAAAAATTCCAAAGCTTCCTCATTTGATACTGAAATTTGTTTAGCTAAACCATATTGAGTAATTCCATAAATAATACCAAAATTAATTGTTTTAGCTTTCCTTCTTAGGTCATTATCAACTTTTCCTATGGGCACATTAAAAACCTGACTTGCAGTCAGACTATGAATATCTTCGTTATTTTTAAAAGCTTTTTTTAATTCTTTAACATCTGCCATATCTGCTAAAATCCTCATTTCTATTTGATTATAATCCGCTGAAATTAAAATATTTTTTTTTTCCGCAATAAAAGCCTTTCTAATTTCTTTTCCCTCGACTGTTTTAATTGGAATATTTTGAAGATTTGGATCGCTTGAAGCCAACCTTCCAGTGTTTGTGGCTGCCAGTAAAAATGAAGTGTGTACTCTTTCTGTTTTTTTTTCTACATGATCTTGCAATGCATCCGAATATGTATTTTTAAGTTTAGAAATTTGCCTCCACTGTAATACTAATGTAGGAAATTTATGTCCTTTAAGAGCAAGATCTTCGAGTATAATTGCATTAGTTGCTAAACTTCCTTTTTTTGTTTTTTTTAATTTAGCAATTTTAAGTTCATTATAAATGATCTCGCCAAGTTGTTTTGGTGAACCAATATTAAATTGTTTTTTTGCTATTAAGTAAATTTCTTTTTCTATTTTTTTTAATTTTTTTTCAAAGTCCTTAGAAAGTTTGTTTAGATATATACTGTCAACTTTAATTCCATTAAATTCTAATTGGGATAATAATTTTACCATAGGCTTCTCAAAAGCTTCATAGACCTTGGTTAATTTTTCTTTATCAAGTTTTGTTTTAAGTATTTTATAGAGCCTTAAGGTAACGTCTGCATCTTCTGCTGCATATTCTGTAGCTTTATCTAATGTAATGTCCGAAAAATTTAATTTATTCTTTCCTGTACCCACTAAATCCTTAAAAGAAATAGTTTTGTGATTTAAATGAATTTCAGAAAGAGTATTTAAATTATGTCTATTTAGTCCAGCATTCAATGTGTATGAAATTAACATTGTGTCTTCTATTGAATTAATCTCAATATTATTTTGTTTTAGAATCATAAAATCAAACTTAATGTTTTGACCAACTTTTTTTATACTAGGATCTTCTAAAATAGGTTTAATTTTTTTTAATACCAATTCTTTATTTAATCCTTTAATATTTTTGTGAGCTAATGGTATATAACAAGCTTTATTTGGTGCATAACTAAATGAAACACCAACAAGATCAGCATCTAATGGATTTAGTGAAGAGGTTTCTGTGTCAACAGCAATTATTGATTTTTCATTTAAAATTTTTATCCATTTGTCTAAAGTTTTTTCACTTAGTATACTTTCATAATCTTTAGTATTAATTGAAGGTAATATTTTATTAGTATCGTTTGATTCAACTTTTTGATTCGTCGATTCTCCATAAAAATTTATTGCTCTACTTAACAACTTATTAAATTCCATTTCTCTTAAAAAATCAAAAAGTTTTTCTTTTTCAACATTTTTCAAAATAAAGCTACTTGGATCGTCTTTAACAGGAACATCATCTTTAAGAGTAACTAATTGTCTGCTTAATAAAGCTTTATCTTTATTAGTTAATAATGTTTCTCTTCTTTTATTTTGAGGAATTTCATGAGCTTTTTTTAAAAGTATGTCTAAAGTTTTATATTTTTTTATAAGTTCTGAGGCTGTTTTTATACCTATGCCTGGAACACCCGGGACATTATCTGATGAATCTCCAGCTAAAGATTGTACATCAATAACTTGATTAGGTTTAACACCAAATTTTTCAAAAACTTCTTTTTCCCCCAAGATTTTACTTTTCATCGGATCGTATAATCTAATATTCTCAGAAACTAATTGCATTAAATCTTTGTCAGATGAAATAATTGTAACTTTACCTCCAGCTTCAACTATTTTTTTTGAATAAGTTGCTATTAAATCATCAGCTTCATAATTTAGTAGATCTATGGATGGCAAATTAAATGCTTTAACAGATTTTCTTATGTACTCAAACTGCGGGGCTAAATCTTCTGGAGCTTCAGACCGATTAGCTTTATATTCTTTATAAATATCATTTCTAAAATTTTTTCTTGCGGAGTCAAATATGACCGCAAAGTGTGTTGGTTTATATTTTGTGTCATCAGATCTTGAGTCTTCTAATAATTTAAATAACATAGAGCAAAACCCACTTACCGCTCCAGTTGGGAGTCCATCACTTTTTCGTGAAAGAGGAGGTAATGCATAATACGCTCTAAATATGTATCCTGAACCATCTATTAGGTAAAAATGGTCAGTTTTTTTTATGGAATTCATAGATTAATATTATCCTATTTTAATTAGTGTTATGAATATATAAAAGCTAAATAATAATGAATGAAAAAAACGCATTAAAAATAGATAAATTAAGCAAAATTTATTCAAAAAAAACAGAGAAGAGTACCACGGCATTAAATAATTTAAACTTGGAAGTGAAAGTGGGTGAGATTTTTGGTTTGTTGGGTCCCAACGGAGCTGGAAAAACTACTTTTTTAAATATACTTGCTGGAACTGTTATAAAAGATTCTGGAATAGTTAACGTGTGGGGTTATGATCTAGATAAAAATCCAAGACAGCTAAGAGCATCAATTGGAATTGTTCCACAAGAAGTAAATCTTGATGCTTTTTTTAGCCCCAAAAAACTTTTAGAGCTACAAGCGGGTTTATATGGAATACCAAAAAAAGATAGAATAACGAATACGATATTAAAAATGGTATCTCTTGAATCGCAAGCTAACGCCTATGCTAGAAGTTTGTCTGGTGGAATGAAAAGAAGATTATTAATAGCTAAAGCAATGGTTCATAGACCACCTATACTCGTTTTAGATGAGCCGACAGCAGGTGTAGATGTGCAGCTAAGAAAAAATTTATGGGATAATGTTAAAACTCTTAATGATCAAGGAGTAACAATAATTTTGACTACTCATTTAATGTATGAAGCTGAAGAAATGTGCGATAGAATTGCTATTATAAATAAAGGAAACTTAATTAAATTAGATACAACAAAAAACTTACTAGATAGTATAAAAAATAAGAAAATTGTTTTTAAAGTTAAAAAAATAAATAAAATAAAACCTGAAAATTTAAATGGTATCAGTTTTGTATATAATTCAAATAATGAAATAATTGCCACATACGAGAGAAAAAAACATAAAATAGACGAGATAATAAATAAAATTAAAGATGCAAAGATAGAAATCTTAGATATTTCTACTGATGATGGTAATTTAGAAGATGTATTTATTGATCTTATTAAAAACTAGATTTAATTTAAAAACAGTGTATTATTTAAATTATGGAAATTGTTGAAAGATTTCAAGTAAATAGATTTATAAAAATTATCATAATATCTTTATTGGGAACATTGCTGCTTACTATATCTGCTAAAGTTAAAATTCCTTTTTTTCCTGTTCCGATGACTATGCAAACTTTTGTTGTGTTACTAATTGGTATAACCTTAGGTTCAAAAGTTGGTTTATTCACAATATCTTTATACCTTCTTGAAGGAATTTTTGGTTTACCAGTGTTTGCTAATTCTCCAGAAAAAGGAATCGGTTTAGTTTATTTTACTGGTCCAACGATGGGTTATCTTATTGGATTTTTATTTGCAGCTTATATAGCTGGAAGTTTTAAATACTATGATATTTTCCAAGACAAATTCTTTAATTTCTTTAAAAATTACTTTAAATTATTAATCGCAGTTTTTTTTGTATACTTTATTGGTTTAATTTGGCTAGGATTTTTAATTGGTTGGAATAAACCAATTTTTCAAATTGGCGCTGAACCTTTCTTGTTAGCAGAAAGTTTTAAAATATTTCTTCTTGCTGTAGTAGCGGGAAAATTAAGTAATTTAAGAAAATTTATTTAGGTGATCTTTTAGAAAGTATTCTTTGCAAAGTTCTACGATGCATTTTTAACCTACGTGCGGTTTCCGATACATTTCTATTACAAAGTTCAAAAACCCTATGAATGTGCTCCCATTTAACTCTATCTGCTGACATAGGATTTATTGGGGGTGATGCTTTTGTATCTGGAGACGCTAAAAGTGCATTCTCAATGTCATCTGCATCTGCTGGTTTAGGAATATAATCTATAGCCCCAGCTTTTACTGCAGCAACTGCAGTGGGTATATTTCCATAACCTGTAAGCATCACAATTCTTGATTCTTTTTTTAATTTCCTTAGTTCTTTAACTACTTCTAAGCCACTTCCATCATTGAGTCGCAAATCTACTACAGCAAACGCAGGAAGCGAATTATTTGCTTGGATTATGGCATTTTTAACGCTTTCTGCCTGAATTACTTGAAAACCTTTTTTTTCCATAGCTCTTGCTAATCTATCTCTTAAAGGATTATCGTCATCTACAATAAGCAGCGATTTATCAGCAAAATCAGTGATTTTTTGAAGTTTGTTTTTTTCTTGTGTTAATTTCATTTTTTTAATTTTTAAGCTTACACACGTCTATATGTAAGTTCTAAAAATGATTTTTCAAGGGTAATTTAATGCTTTACATTACTGGTCATTTCTATAAATACGAATCTATAAAGTTTTTTTTTGAATTTTTTTATTTTTTATTAATAAAAAGGGGATTAATGAGATGCAAAAATTTAATTCGGTTGACGAGTTGGTTAACATTGTTCGACCAGTAGACCCTATTTATTGCATAAGACCTAATTCTGTAAAAAAAGCCTGCGAATGGTTCAAGGGAAATTTTCCTGGAAATATACTTTACGCTGTAAAAACTAATCCAAACGAAAAAATAATAAAATGTATCGGTGAAAATGGTATCAATAGATTTGATGTTGCTTCAATCAATGAAATAAAATTAGTTAAAAAAATATTTCCAAAAGCACGAGTATATTACATGAATACCGTAAAAAGTCGCGAACATATTCATGAGGCATATTTTAATCATAATATTCGAGATTTTGTTTTAGATACAAAAGAAGAGCTACAAAAAATTATAGAAGCAACAAATAATTCAAAAGATTTAGTACTCTACATAAGGGTTTCAATTTCAAATGAACATGCCGAAATTGATTTATCACAAAAGTTTGGGGCTCTTCCTAGTGAAGCATTGGGTTTGTTAAGACTTGCTAAAGCTCATGCTAAAAAAGTTGGTTTAAGCTTTCACGTTGGTTCACAATGTATGCATCCTGTCTCTTACTCCAAAGGTATAAGAGAAGTCGGAAACATAATTAAAAAAACTAAAATAGTTCCAGATATCATTAATATAGGAGGTGGATTCCCATCTATTTATCCTGACCTTAATCCTCAACCACTTGAAAGTTATATCAATGAGATTAAAAAAGCTTTTGATCATTTAAAATTAAAAAATAAGCCAGAGCTATTATGTGAGCCTGGAAGAGCCCTTGTCGCAGAAAGTGGTTCTTCAATAGTGAGAGTCGTACTAAGAAAAAAACAAAAACTTTATATAAATGATGGAACTTATGGAAGTTTATTTGATGCAGGAGTATTAAATTTTATTCTTCCAACTAGAATGATACCAAATGGAAGAATGACTTCTAAAAAATTAACCTCTTTTAATTTTTATGGACCAACATGTGATAGTGCAGATTTTATGAAAGGTCCTTTCGTACTTCCTAACAATATAAAAGAGGGTGATTATATAGAAATCGGTCAACTAGGTGCATACTCTTTAACCTTTAGAACTAAATTTAATGGTTTCTATTCTAATCAAATTTTTGAAGTGCAAGATAAGCCGATCATGTCTATGTATGAAAAGGATAATACTTCTCGTTATCTAGTTGCTTAAATGAATAACCCAAAAAATTCGAAATTAGGTCACAATAAAAAGACCTTTTTAGATAAACCTGTAGAACATATTGATATTACATCTTTTGATTCTAGAAAAATAATAGAGTCTATGGATAAAATGTCTTTTACTTCTAGGGACACTGCAAAAGCATCAAAGATTTTTAACGAAATGCTATCTGATAAAAATTGTACAACTTTTTTAACACTCGCGGGATCAACTTCGGCAGCTGGATGTATGAAAATATACTCTGACATGATAAAGTATAATATGATTGATGTTATAGTTGCTACTGGAGCTTCAATTATAGATATGGATTTTTTTGAGGCATTAGGCTTTAGACATTATCAGGGTTCACAATTTCAAGATGACACTCAATTAAGAGAAAACTATATAGATCGAATATACGATACTTATATTGATGAAGAAGAACTTCAGGCTTGTGACAAAACTATTTGTGACATAGCAGATACATTAGAACCACGATCGTATACATCTAGAGAATTTATTAAAGAAATAGGAAAATACTTAAAAACTAATTCAAAAAAAAAAGGATCTCTAATCGAAACAGCTTACGATAATAATGTTCCAATTTTTTGCCCTGCTTTTACTGATTCTAGCGCAGGGTTTGGATTAGTAATGCACCAAGAAAAAAATCCAAAAAAATGTATAACTATAGACTCAATAAGAGAATTTAGAGAATTAACTGAAATAAAAATCAAATCTAAATCATCAGGCCTTTTAATGATTGGTGGTGGAGTTCCAAAAAATTTCGTGCAGGATACTGTGGTATGTGCTGAATTATTAGGAAAAAATGTTGATATGCACAAATATGCCGTTCAAATAACTGTGGCCGATACAAGAGATGGGGCATGCAGCAGTTCTACACTAAAAGAAGCAAGTTCTTGGGGAAAAGTTGATGTTTCAAAAGAGCAAATGGTTTTTGCTGAAGCAACTAGTGTTCTTCCTTTAATAGCTAGTGATGCTTATCATCGTAAGCATTGGGAGCTAAGAAAACCAAAAAATTTTACAAATATATTTGATTAAAAAGTGAAATATTATCCAAATAAAAAAGGTTTTCTTGGAGTTGATAATAAAACTAATTTTAATGAAAAAGTTGTTGTTGTTCCATTTGGTTTAGAAAAAACTGTTAGCTATGGTGGGGGAACTAAAAATGGGCCTAAGGAAATAATTAAAGCATCACATCAAGTAGAATTATATGATGAAGAACTAAACTGTGAACCATATAAAAAAATTGGAATTAAAACTTTAAAACCTTTTAAAATTAACAAGGACATAAAAAAAGCATTAAAAAAAATCTCTTCTGTCAATAATGAAATTATAGATAAAAAAAAATTTCCAGTAGTTTTGGGTGGTGAACACTCAATCACTCCAGGTTGTATTGCTCCATTTACCAGAAGATACAAAAAATTATATTTATTACATTTTGATGCACATGCAGATTTACGAGAAAGTTATAAAGGTGAAAAATTTTCTCACGCATCAGCAATTAAAAGGTGTTTAGATTATAAAAATGTATCTGTAATCTCTTTTGGTATAAGAAATATATCTAAAAATGAAATTAGTTACCTTGCAAAAAATTCTTCTAGAATGAATATTTTTTGGGCAAAAGATAAAGCAAATTGGAATTTAGATAAATTTAAAAAATTAATAAAAAATAAGAATGTATATCTAACGTTTGATGTTGATGGATTAGATTCAAGCATCATGCCAGCAACAGGTACTCCTGAGCCAGGTGGTTTATTATGGGATGAAACCTTAAATATAATTAAAATGGCTGCAAAAAATTCTACGATTGTTGGTGCTGATATTAATGAACTTGCACCAATCAAAAATTTTAACTCCTATAATTTTCTAGTTGCTAAGCTTGTCTATAAAATTATCTCTTATTCTTTTGAGTACAGAAAAAACTAAATTGATAATAAATCTTTTGTTTGCCATTTAACAGTTACCATGGCTCCTTTAGTTATAGGATCCTTATCAAAAAAAACACTTGCTTTCATTCTTTCTAAAAGTGTTTTTCCAATAAAAGTTCCAAGTCCTAAGCCAGATTTAGAGCTAATAATTTTATTTTTAGAGCGAATATACGGTTCACCTAAAATATTAATAACGTCTTCAGCAAACCCGGGTCCATCATCGGATATTATAACTTTTGTAATTTTTTCATCACTTTTTAATTTAATATTAACTAATGAATGACCATATTTTACAGAATTTCCAATAAAATTTCTTAATCCGTAAGTAATTTCTAAAGTTCTTTCAATTTTTGGGTTTAAAAGGTTATCTCCCACTTCAAGTGACAATTTTTTTTCAGATATTTCTGTAAAAGACCTAATAATTTCGTTTAATAATTCTTCAATGCTAATATTTGTTAGGAAATGATCTTCCTGAAGTTGATTTTTTGAAAGATTTTTTAATATAATTGAACATCTTTTTGTTTGTGACAATAGTAAATCAATATCTTTAGAGTATCTTGGATCGCTTCCAATTTCTTTTTCTAACTCTCTAGCAACAACAATAATAGTTGATAAAGGTGTGCCCAATGAATGAGCGGCGGCAGCAGCTTGTAATCCTATTGATTCAAGTTCATGTTCTTTGGCTAGAATTAGCTCTAATTTATTTAAAGCTTCAGTTCGTTTTCTAGATTCTATTCCAAATCTAGATCCAAAATAGGTTAAAAAAATTAGCCCAATAATAATAGCAGTCGGTATCGAAAATAAATATACATTTGGTACATGAAAATGAAGTTCTCCTGAATAAGGTAGAGGCCTATGCTCGAACGTTAAAATAATTAGAGATAATATAGTAACAATCGATAAATTAATCGTACTTTTTAAGTTTAAAAAAGTTGATGAAACTATTGCTGGTATAATTAGTAAAATTGAAAAAGGATTAGTAATGCCGCCAGTTAAATATAGTAATATGGAAAGTTGCAAAAAATCATAAAATAGAAAAAGTGATGATACAAAATTATTTAGTTGATTTTTTTTGAATGTAAACTGTAGATAAAAGTTGTTCAAAACTCCAAAAAAAATAATTAATGAACATAAAAAAAACGGAAGATCAAATTTAAGATAAAAATCTACTATACAAATTGTAGCAAACTGACCTGTAATAGCTATCCACCTTAATGAAACTAAAGTTTTTTTATCTAGCTGTATATTATCTTTAGATGTAAAAAAATCTGAAAAATTCATTCAGAAATTATATATCTAAATTTGAAACTTCCAAAGCACGATTAATTATAAAATTTTTTCTTGGCGCTACTTCATCTCCCATTAATATTTGAATCAGCTCTTGGTCTTTTTTTGATTTATCTTTTGTATTATTGGAATATTTAATTCTTAACAATGTTCGCTTTTCTGGATTTAATGTTGTTTGCCACAATTCCTGTGGGTTCATTTCACCTAATCCCTTAAATCTTTGAATATTAATTTTGCTTTTTTCATTTTCAATAAATTTACTGTAATCTTTAGTATTTTTTTTTATTGATCCTTTTTTTTTGTCTGAAGATTTAATTAAGAAATCTTCTAGTGCATGATCATCCTTTATGTAATAACTTTTTGATCCTTTAGAAATTTTATAAAGTGGTGGTTGGGCCAAATAAATATGATTTTTTTCTATTAGTTGATTAAAAGGATAATTGTTAAATAAAGTAAGCAGAAGAGTTCTAATGTGCGATCCATCAACATCCGCATCAGTCATTATAATAATTTTTTCATATCTCAAGTTATCAATATTAAAATCTTTAGATCCAGTTCCGAGAGCATTAATTAAAGTAACTATTTCGTTAGAAGACATCATTTTTGAAAAAGCTTTTGTTTGTAGGTCTTGGCCGTTACCATTTTTTCCATTAGAATTACTAGCGTCTATATAAGTGTTTAATATTTTCCCTCTTAATGGAAGAACAGCTTGATACTCTCTATTTCTGCCCTGCTTAGCAGATCCCCCGGCTGAGTCCCCCTCTACTATAAATAATTCAGTTCCTTCAGCTTTACCAATTTGGCAATCAGCTAGTTTTCCTGGTAAACCTGATAATTCCAAAGATCCTTTTCTTCTAACGCCCTCTCTAGCTTTTCTTGCAACATCTCTTGCAATAGCGGCTTGAACAATTTTTAATAATACTACTTTTTTAATTCCTGGATTCTGGTCAAACCAAGTTGACAATTTATCATTTACTATGGACTCAACAATAAACCTGACTTCTGAGGAAACTAACTTATCTTTTGTTTGAGACGAAAATTTAGGATCGGGTATTTTAATTGATAAGACACCCGTTAATCCTTCTCTTGTGTCATCGCCTGATAAAGTAATTTTATTTTTTTTTAAAAGATTAGCATCTACTGCGTACTTGTTAATAACCCTAGTTAGGGAGCTTCTAAAACCTAACAAATGTGTGCCTCCATCTTTTTGATGAATATTATTAGCAAAAGGTAACATTTCTTCAGAATATCCAGCATTCCACTTTAATGAACATTCTACTTCAACATTATCTTTTGATCCTGAAATATAAATTGGTTTTTTAAACAAGCTCATGTCATTTTTATTGACTAAAGTTGTTTTATTTCTATCTAAAAATTCTACAAATTCTTGTATTCCCCCATCATATTTATTTTTATATTCTTTTTCTTTTTTATTAGTTTTATCCAACAAAATTATACTTAAGCCTTTATTTAAAAAGGCTAATTCTCTCATCCTTTTCTGTAAAGTTGATGAAACAAATTTTGTGTCTGAAAAAACTTCTTTTGATGGTAAAAAATTTATAAGAGTTCCAGATTTATTTGATTTTCCTTTAACTTTTAATGGAGACAAAGCTTTTCCATTTTTAAATTCAATATAGTATTCCTTTTTATTTTTAAATATTTTTAAAATTAGCTTTTCAGATAAAGCATTAACTACTGAAACTCCAACACCATGAAGTCCTCCAGAAACTTTATAAGAATCGTGATCAAATTTACCTCCAGCATGAAGTTGTGTCATTATTACTTCCGCTGCTGATTTTTTTTCACCTTTATGTAAATCAACCGGAATCCCTCTTCCATCATCTTCAACTGATACAGATTGGTCTGGATTAATTGTAACTTTAATATTTTTGCAGTAACCAGCTAGAGCTTCATCGATAGAATTATCTACTACTTCATAAACCATATGATGAAGGCCTGTCCCATCATCAGTATCACCAATATACATGCCAGGTCTTTTTCGGACTGCATCTAAACCTTTAAGCACTTTTATAGAATCGGCGCTATAAGATTTGTTACTTTGTATATTTTTCTTGATCATAATATTGATAATTTTATTTATATTTTAACATTTTTTTCCAGTGAATTAAATCTGCGACAAACGTAACGCTTAAATTGTTGTTGGTATTAAATGGTTACTTGATGAAAAAAATAATTTTAACCTATTATTACCTTTAGACAATTTAAGTCAAATTTTCATCGGCATAACAACATAAAAACTATTTTTATCTGAAAAGTCTTTAATTAATACTGGCGAACCAGCATCCTTTAAATTCAAAGAAATTGATTCATTTTCAATTTGTGAAGCAATATCTATTAAATATCTGCTATTAAAACTTATATTTAAATCACCTGAATTAAATTCAGCTTTAACATTTTCAGTACCGTCGCCACTATTAGGGCTATTAACTGATAATTGAACTGCATCTTTAGTTATATTCATTTTCAAACCTTCTGAGCGATCTGATGAAACTGTAGTAACTCTCTCTATAGAATTTTTAAAATCATTTAGTTTTATTTTCAAAGTTTTATCATTACTTTTAGGTATAACTTTATTATAATCTGGAAATCTGCCGTCAATAACTTTAGAAATTAGCACATAATTACTCATCTCAAATTTAATTTTGGACTTATTGATAGATATTTTAATTACACTACTATCTTGCTCTAGTAATGATATTAATTGAAAAATAGTTTTTTTTGGCAGTATAACTGATTCAATATTAGTGCTTGAATCTATTTCTAAGCTACTAGATGAAAGTCTGTGACTATCAGTAGCTACGCCACATAAAAAAGATTTATTTTCTAATCTTGTTTTATGCAAGTAAATTCCATTTAAATAATGTCTAGTTTCATCATTAGAAATTGAAATTTTGGTTTTATTTAACAATTTTAATAATTTATTAGAAGAAATTTCAAAACCTTTTTGTTCTATATTCTCATCTGAAAGAGGAAAATTATCTGGTGGTAAACAAAGTAAGTTAAATTTTGAATTTCCAGAGATTAATTTTAGCTTATTAGAATTTATTAAGGAAAATTCAACTTTTGATCCCGTCTGCAATTTTCTTAACACATCGTAAAGTATACTAGAAGATGTAGTAGTTGTTCCTTCTGCTTTTATCTCTTCTGCAGAAATTTCTTCAAAGTAAATTATATCAAGATCTGTTGCTGTAATTTTAATTTTTGAGTTTTTTGCTTCTATTAGTACATTTGATAAAATTGGTAGCGTTGATTTTTTTTCTATAATACCATTAGCATGGCTCAATGTTTTTAAAAAAATATCTCTATCTACTGTAAATTCCATTTTAAATTTAAAGAATTTTTTTTTTTATTTCTAGTACGCTTTGCCTTATTTCGTTATCTTTTTTAATTAATTCATCTATTTTTTTCACTGCATGAATAACAGTTGTGTGATCTCTATTAGAAAATTTTCTACCAATATCAGGCAAAGAATTTGTAGTATGCTGTTTTGCTAAGTACATAGCTATTTGCCTTGGTCTGGCAAGTGATCTTGATCTTCTTGGAGATAACATTTCTTGAATATTTAAATTGAAATGAGCTGCTACTAAATTTTGAATTGACTCAACATTAATAGATTTATTACTGGAATTTATAAAATCTTTTAAAATTCTTTTGCATTCGTAGATATTTGGAGATTTTGTATTAATTTTGCTAAAAGCTAAAACTCTATTTAAAGCACCAACCATTTCTCTAATACTAGAAGTAACTTCTGAAGCTAAGAAACGAAAAACTTCTTCACTTAAATCATAGCTTTCCTTAAAATTTATCTTTATTTCATTAAATTTATTTTTTAAAATTTTTACTCTTAAATCTAAATCTGGAGGTTGAATATCAATTACAAGGCCACCAGACATACGAGATTTAATTCTTTCCTGTATTCTGTCTAGTTCAGATGGAGGTCTATCAGATGATATTACTATCTGAGATCCTTTTTCTATTAATGCATTAAAAGTATGAAAAAACTCTTCCTGCATACCTTCTTTACCATTAACAAATTGAATGTCATCAATGATAAAAACATTTGCTTTTCTAAAAAAATCTTTAAATTTTACCATCTCGTTACTTTTAATCGATTTAATGAAATGATACATGAACCTTTCTGCAGATATAAACATTACTTTTTTTGCATTTCCTATTTCTAAAGCAATTGCATTAAGCAAGTGAGTTTTACCCATTCCTACTGAGCTGTAAATAAATAGTGGATTGTAATGAGCTGATTGAACACATACTTTTCGTGCAGCTGTATAAGCTAATTCATTGCTCTCACCTACCATAAAATTATCAAATCTATTATTTGAATTAAATCTATTATAATTTAGTAAAGAGTTTTCAATTGATGTTACTTGATTTTTACTAAAAGCAGACTTAATATTTTTTTCTTCGCCTTCTTCAATTAAAAATTCAATCCTTTGAATACTTTTTTTAGATGATTTAATAATATCTAACATTTTATCAGCATATCTGGATACGATCCAATCTCTTACAAATCTAGTTGGGGCGGATAAAATAACATAATGATTAAATTCTTTCCTGAGAGAGATATTTTTGATCCAACTTTCATAAATATCACTACCAAAGGTTTTTTTAAAATTTTCAAGTGTTTCATTCCATTTTAAAAAATTTTCTTCTTTTGGAAAAATACTCTCTTGATTGTTTTTAGTGATAGTTTCTTTCATAAATTTTTTGAAATTAGTAAAGTTCTATTCTTTTTTTTAAGATCTTCCAATATTTGTAGGTTGTATTGTAAAAATAAATAAATTTTGGTTGTATTAATAAAATTTTTAAAATTTTTTTTAATATTCAACCAAAAATACGTTAACTACATCTAGATTTTTTTTTTGTTTGTTTTGCTTATTTAGTCGAGCTAGTAAATTTAAAAAAAATAATATCAACTTTTAATTGACTATTTTTTTTTTATTTTACTATTAACTTTTTTAGTGATTCTTGAAATTTTTCTTGACGCAGTTTTTTTACTTATTACACCAGTTTTAACTACTTTCATCAATTGTGAGTGGAATTTCGGTAAATAATCTTTAGCTTCTTTAATATTTCCTGCTTCAATGTAAGATTGCATTTTTTTTATAGCAGATTTGTATTTACTTTTTCTTATTTTATTAACTATTGCCTGCGCTTGGTTTCTTTTTGTTCTTCTTTTGGCTGATTTAGTATTCGGCATAAAAATGTGATCTTATAACCCTTTGGTTAATATCGGTCAATACCAAACTAATTTTGACACTTTTCGCAGTAAAAGGAAGATCTATTAGATATTACTATTTTTTTTATTTTTCCTTTACACGAAATACGAGAACATTTTTTATTTTTTTGACCGTATACATAGAAAAATTGCTGATAATTACCACTATTGCCTGTAGTATTTTTAAAATCTTTTATAGACGATCCTCCTTTAGAAATAGAAAATTTTAAAACCTTTTTTATATTTCTAATTAACTTTTTAATTTCTTTCTTTTTTAATCTATTGCAGAGTCTTAAAGGCTTAATTTTTGACATAAACAAAGCTTCATTAACATATATATTTCCCAGACCGCTTACGAAAGTTTGATCCATTAATAAATTTTTAATATTTTTTTGCTTATTGCTAATATATTTTTCAAAATATTCTACATTAAATTTATTGCTAAAAGGTTCTAATCCAAGTTTATTAAGAAATGTAATTTTATTAAACTGCGAAATATTATATAATTTAAAAAAACCAAATCTTCTAACATCGTTGTAAATTAAAGTTATTCCATTATTAAGTAAAAAATATATATGGTTATGTTTTTGAATTATATTTAAATCATAGTAAAAACTTGTTTTTAATAATTTATTATTTCGATTTTTCATTATCAAAATTTTTCCAGTCATACCAAAATGGACTAAAAGTAATTTTGTTTCTAAATGAAAAACTAAATATTTAGATCTTCTTGAAATATTTTCTATCTTTTGTCCGATTAAATCTTGAGAAAAATTTTTAGGCAATTTATAACGTAAATTTTTATTATTAATTTTAATGTCAATAATTTTTGCTTTATTTATCATTTTAACTAAAGATCTTTTAACTATTTCTATTTCAGGAAGTTCTGGCATAGCTAATTATACATATTGTGTAAAAACTTAACATATGATCTATTAATTTAAATGAAAACTGATCACAAAAATAATGAAAGATTAGTAACTAAAGTTTTTCAGGATGTTTTTGATAAATATGACCTTATGAATGATCTAATGTCCTTGGGAATTCATAGGCTTTGGAAAAAAGATTTTATTGACTGGTTAAACCCACAAAAAAATACAACATTGGTAGATGTAGCATCTGGCACAGGAGATATAGCGAAATTATATTTAAACAAAATTGAAAATTCAGGTTCTGTATTCTGTGTTGACGAAAATGAAGGAATGTTAAATCTGAATAAAAAAAAATTTAATATAAATAAAAATGTTAAATGGTTTTGTAATAATGCTGAAAATCTTCCTTTTGATGATAATTGCTTCGATTATTATACTATTAGTTTTGGTATTAGAAATGTCAATAATATAGATGATGCACTTGGGGAAGCTTATCGTGTTCTCAAACCTGGAGGAAAATTTTATTGCCTAGAATTTTCAAAAGTTGAAAATCAAATCTTAAATAAATTTTATAAGATATATTCTAAATCTATACCCCATATAGGAAAATTTGTTATTGGTAAATCAGAACCATATGAATATTTAATTAATAGTATTGAAAAATTTTATACTCAAAATGAATTTTCTTACCAAATCAAAAAACAAAACTTTACAAATGTAAAATTCAGAAATCTGAGTGGTGGAATTGTTGCAATACATTCTGCTTGGAAAATTTAAAAATGTTTAAAAAATTATTTACACTTTTTAAAATAGGAAGAAAATTATCTAACTCTGGTGCTATTTTATCTATTT
>MDSV01102000.1_pt1 | contig 17072 bp, 22 predicted proteins | sample 810851 | NCBI WGS metagenome assembly MDSV01 (sample SAMN05326640, study PRJNA326480) | marine metagenome | isolation source: seawater | place: Atlantic Ocean: North East | collected 2012 | reverse complement strand
CCGATAGACGATGGGACCGTATTTTTGAAAGTCTTATTAACAGAAATATCATCGATAATAAACTCTACATTTGATTGCCCCCTCCACTCATTTAGGGATAATTTTCCGGCAATATTAAATGATTTATTATTCTTTCTTAATAGATAGCTGCTAAAAACGTTTTCTGCAGCATTAAAAGCTATAGATTTTATAGTGGTTCCATCTTCACCTATCAAAACAGATTTTATATGCTTTTCACCTACTATTTTTCCATTAATCGTTTTTACATTCTCAATAATAAACTTTGGTTCCGGATTACCTGAGCCAAAAGGAGATAATAAATCAATTTTATTATAAAATTCTAGATTCACTGCTGATGGTGCAATGATGCTATCTAATAATAATGGTTTTACACTTTTCAAATCTTCATTTATGCCTTTAAATTTTTTAAATGTGTAATCTTTAAATGTTTCTATATTTTCAATTTGAATAGAAAATCCTCCAGCCATTTTATGTCCACCACCTTTCAGTAGAATATTTTTTTGAGTAGCTCCAATAATTACAGAACCAATATCAAAACCCACTATAGATCTAGCAGATGCTTTTCCGATCTTACCATTTAAGGATATCAATATTACTGGTTTATTAAATTTATCTTTTAACCTAGCAGCTACTATACCAATAACTCCTTCATGCCAATTTTTTCCACTCATAATTAATACTGGATCATTAGAGTAATCTTTTGTTTCATTTAATATTTTTTTTAAAAGATCTTTTTCAAGCATTTGCCTTTCTTTGTTATATTGATCCAATTCTGAAGCTAATTTGAAAGAGTGCTTAGGGTCTTTATTTAATAATAAGTTTGCTCCATGTGAGCATTTACCTACTCTCCCGCCAGCATTTATCCTTGGTCCAAGTAAATAACCAAGGTGATAAATTGATGGTTTTGTATCAATTTTACAAATATCTAGTAAAGTTTTTATTCCTAAATTCATTTTTGATTTAAAAACTTTTAATCCTTGTTTTACAATAGCTCTGTTTAATCCAATTAGAGGGACAACGTCACAAACTGTTCCTAACGAAACCAAGTCTAAATAATTAATCAAATTTGGTTCTTTAATGTTATTTTCGGTAAACCAATTTTTATTTCTCAATTCCCTATTTAACGATACTAAAAACATAAAAGAAACACCAGCTGCACATAAATATTGTAAATTGGATTTATCATCTAAACGATTTGGATTAACTATAGAAAATGCGTTTGGTAAATTAATTTCTGATTGATGATGATCCAAAACAATAACATCAATTTTATTGTTATTGGCAAAATTAATTGCTTCAAATGAGAGAGTGCCACAATCTACAGTATAAATAAGTTGAACTTTTTTATCTATTAATTCTTTAAAACTTTTTACAGATGGTCCATATCCCTCACTTTTACGATCTGGAATATAAATTTCATATTTTAAATTCAATTCTGAAAAATAATTTCCTAACAAAGCTGTAGAAGTAGCGCCATCAACATCATAATCTCCAAAAATTCCTATTTTTTCTTTTTTATAAATTGCCTCGACAGTTCTAAGTGTAGATTTTTCCATATCAATCAGGCTATATGGATTTGGTAGGAAATTTTTGATTGACGGATTTAAAAAAGAATTTACTTCGTTTTTTTCAATTTTTCTTATTGATAGTAATTTAGATGTAATTTCATCTAATAAAAAATTATCTTTTAAAAAATTTGATTTTTCCTCATTGTATTTTTTAAGTATCCAATTTTTTCCACTTACAGAAAGTGAGTTCATTTATTGTATATATTTTTTACCGACTTAATTATATTTTGACTCTTATGAAGTATAAAAGTATTCACTTCAAATTCATTACCCAAATCTTTAACGCCTTTTGCTAAATCTCCTGATGTAACCCCAGTCGCACAAAATATCACATCCCCTTTTACCATATCATCTATGTTGTATTTTTTTTTAAAATCTTTGATACCTAGTTTTTTAGCTCTTAATTTTTCTTCATCATTTAGAACTAATCTTCCTTGAATTTGCCCACCATAACAAGAGAGAGCAGCAGCCACGACAACACCTTCAGGAGCGCCTCCAGTACTATAATATATATCATTCTTTGGATTATCACCGATCACACTAAGCGCTCCAGCAATATCTCCATCACTAATATAATTAATCTTAACGTTTAATTTTTCTAATTCTTTTATAATATTGTGATGTCTTGGTCTGTTTAAAACACAAGCACTTAATTCAGATAATTTTTTATTTTTTGCCTCAGATAATAATCTTAAATTTTTTTCTACACCATTGTCTATGTCCATTAAATTTTTTGGTAAATTAGACCCAATTACTATTTTTTCCATATATGTGTCTGGAGCTGATAACAAACCTCCTTTTTCAGAAATGGCTAAAACAGAAAAAGCATTAGGTTCACCGTTAGCTGTAAATTTTGTTCCCTCCAGAGGATCTACGGCAATATCAAATTTTGGACCGTTCAGTGTACCAAGTTTTTCACCTATGTATAACATTGGAGCTTCATCCATTTCTCCTTCGCCTATTACAACAGTTCCATCCATATTAATTTTATTAAGCTCTCTTCTCATGGGATCTACTGCACCTTTATCTGCAGCAATTTTATCATTTTTACCTATAAATTTTGAAGCCCCTATGGCAGCTCTTTCAGTTACTTTAGTAAATAAGTTTAAAAATTTTTTATCAATTGACATCAATTATCATCAATTCTAATTAATTTTGATTTTTGTTTTATATATTTTTTTCTATCTACTTCTTTAAGTGTCTTGATTAAAAATTTATCTTTTGACTTATGAGTAATAATAATAATAGAAGAAGATCTTTTATTTTTATGAGGATTTTGAACCAACCTCTTAATAGATACTTTATTTTTTGAAAATATATTTGTTATATCAGATAAAATGCCAGGTTTATCGTCTACTTCAAAACGTAAATAGGCAGAAAAAAACCTTTGGTTAATATCTTCAAATTTTAATTTTTTTCTCTCTTTATTTGAAATTGAAAAAGGAAATTTGATATTTCCTCTCAAAATTGAAGAAATGTCTGAAACTAATGCGGATGTAGTTGCTGTGGCTCCAGCTCCTTCTCCTTGAATAATGCTTTGACCAACTGGTTTACCATCAACTATAACAGCATTTAGCACACCATCTATGCTTGCAACATGGGAATCTTTTTTAATTAATGTAGGGTGAACACGCTGATAAACTTTATTATTGAGCAGTTCAGCAAAACCTAAAAGCTTTATTTTGTAACCTAACTTATTTGCATTATCAATATCTGTTTTGTCAATACTTTTTATACCCTCAACGTATATGTTATTATTTAAAAATGAATTGAAACATAAAGAAGATAAAATTTTTAATTTAGATGAAACATCATCACCATTTAAATCAGCAGTAGGATTAGTCTCAGCATAACCTAATTTTTGTGCGTCTAACAAAACCTCCTCAAAACTTTTATTTTGTTTATCCATTGATGAAAGAATATAATTTGATGTTCCATTAAATATTCCATAAATTCTTGAAATTTTATTTGCAATAAGTCCTTCTTTTAAAGACCTGACAATAGGTACACCTCCACACACAGAGGCCTCAAACTCAAGATTGACTTTATTTTTTTCTGCTATACGAGATAATTGATCACCATATTTTGCTATTAAAGCCTTATTAGCTGTAACTACATGTTTTTTATTTTTTAAAGCATTAAAAACTAATTTTTTTGCGGGACCTTCAGCCCCACCTATCAATTCAACAATTAAGTCCACATCATTAAGTTTTGTAGCGTTTAAATAATTTTTAATCCATTGATTTTTCTTGATTTTTATTTTTCTTTTTTTTTTTATATTTTTTGCACAAACATATTTTACAACAGGTAAGCAATTATTTTTCTCAGTTAAAATTTTTTTATTATCATTTAAATATTTAAAAAGGTAACTTCCAATATTACCTAGACCTATTATTGCAATATTTAGTTTTTTCATTTATTTATTATCTTTTTGTAATATCTGGAAAATTTTTCATTTTTCCTTGTTTAATTAAAAACTTTGATATTTCATCAATACTACATTTTTCTAAGATTGTACAAACATCGACTACTTCTTTTTTTTTATTAACATTCTTTACAAAATTATTGTTATTATTTTGTTTGATTTTTTCCATCTTTACATTTTTTTTTGTAATTTTTTTCTTATTTTTAATATTTTCTTTAATAATACTTATTTCCTGATTGGATAAGATTTTTACCTCTTTTTTAGTATTTCTTTTTTCGGAGATGGTAACTTCTTTTTTACCATTTGAATTTTTAGATAAATTAAGTTCAACTAAATCTACTTCTTCTTTAGACTTTTTATCGATAATTTTTACTTCAATTGATAAATTTTCCTCAAAATATTGTTTTGCTTCGGTTTTATTAACGCAAACATGATCACCACAAATTAAAACTGTTTTGGGTTTATTGCAATTAGTTAATAATAAAGAAAATAAAATTAAAAAAAAAAACTTCATCTTAAACCTAAAGTTTCAGAAAATTTATATATATGATTCATATTTTGAATCGCTTGACCCGATGCACCCTTTACTAAATTATCTATTGTTGAAAAAATAATTAATTTATTTTTAATTCTTGTTTCACATATAGAAATTTCACAATTATTTGTATTAAGAACGTTTCCAGAACCAAGCGGAGTATTTAATTTTAAAATTTTTATAAATTTTGAATTTTTATAAAATTTAATTAAAGTTTTTCTTAAAAACTCAGCAGATCTACCTTTTTTTGTATGCAAATAAATAGATGTTAATATACCTCTAAATGTCGGTAACAGATGAGGGTTAAAGGTAAAATTTACATTTTTATTTGTTAATTTTAAAAATTGCTCATCTATCTCACAAATATGCCTGTGAAATTTTGTACTATATGCGTATGTTGAAGAATATAAATTCTTATGGGAGAATTTTTTTTCAAAATTTTTTCCGGCACCTGAGTAACCAGATTTAGAGTCGATTGTTATATCATTTAAATTAATTAAATTATTTTGCACCAACGGAACTAAAGGTATTTGAATAGATGTTGGGTAGCACCCAGGATTTGAAATTATTCTAAAATTCTTTATTTTATCTTTATTTAATTCTGGAATTGAATACAAAGATTCTTTAATTAAATTTTTAGCTTTGTGTTTTATTTTATAATATTTACTATAAATTTTTGGATTAGTTATTCTAAAATCTGCTGATAAATCAATAAATTTTAAATTTTTATTAAAGTATTTTTTTTTAATTAATTTTTGTGCTTCACCGTTTGGCAAAGATAAAAAAACCAAATCTAAGTTATTCCATTTTACTTTATTAACAGATGTAATCTTTGGTAAGTTTTTTTTAATTCTTTTATCAAAAAAACTAATATTTTTACCTAAATTTTTAGTTGCACATAGATTTTTGATTATGATCTTAGGGTGTTTTGATAGCATTAAAATAAGGTCTAAACCCGTATACCCTGTTGCACCAATAACAGCTACTTTAATTTTATTATGAATAGACATAATGTCTTATATCACTCTCTTTAATAATAGTTAAATTTAAATGTTTATCTCTTAGAAAATTGGAAGCTTCTTCTTGCTTTTCTATGACCGTATTTTTTTCGCTCAACAACTCTTGAGTCTCTAGTGGTGAGTTTATCTTTTTTTAAGTTTTTCTTTAAATTTTCATCATGAGAAATTAATGCTTTTGAAATCCCTAAAATAATTGCTCCTGCTTGACCAGATAGTCCACCGCCTTTTACTGAGCATTTAACATCATAATTTGTAGCTACCTCAGAAATTTCCAAAGGTCTCGTGACAATTATCTGATGAACTGGTCTTTTAAAATACTCATTCATTTTCAAACCATTAACATGAATATTACCAGACCCTTTTTTGACCCAGACTTTCGCAATAGATCTTTTCCTTCTACCTGTTGCGTACTTACTATCCTTAAAATCTAATTTAATTTTTTTTGTTTTAGTTATTTGTTGAGTATTTTGATTCATTATCTCACTATATTTTTCTTATTTAATTTTTCAAACTCAATAATCTTTGGTTTTTGTATTTCATGAGGATGATTTTCACCATTATAAATCTTTAATTTTGTAAGTTGTTTTTTAGCCAAAGGACCGCCAGGTAACATCCTTTTAACAGCAAGCTTTAATATTTGATCTGTTTTGTTTTTTTCTTTTAACACTTCAGGGCTGAACTCTTTAATACCTCCAGGGTGACCTGTGTGTTTATAGTACTTTTTGTTAGTAAATTTTTTTCCTGAGAATTTAATTTTATCTATATTAGTAACAACTACAAAATCGCCGTTATCTATATGCGGATTGTAGGTTGATTTATTTTTTCCTCTCAACACTTTTGAAATAAAAGCGGCTAATCTACCTACTGCTGCGTTTTGAGCATTTATGATGTACCAGTCTTTTTTTACTTCTTTCTTTTTAATAAATGGTGTCATGATAATGGGCGATAAATACAAAGAATGTGTAAAAAAGTCAATTTATTTAGCCACAAAATAGTATAGATTTAGAGCGCTTAATATCAATAACACACTAGTAATTTGATGTATTGAGGCCAAATAAATATTAAGGCCGCTGATTAAGGTTAATATTCCTAGCACAACCTGTAAAAATAGAAAAATTAATAAAATTTTTATTGGCTTATATAAAATTAAATATTTTTTTTTATAAACAAAGATTGTTAAAATTAATGAGTATAGAATTATTATATAGGCTAAATTTCGATGATAAAATTGAACTAAAGAGTGATTGTCAAAATTAAAAATTATTTTAAAGTTGTTTACAATTATATCGTCAGGAAAGAAGTTATTATCCATCTTAGGCCAAGTTTGGTAAATTTTTCCCGCATCTAAACCTGAAACAAAAGCACCCATTATTATTTGAAGAAAAATAAGTAATATCAAAATTAAAAATGGTAAATTATTATTAGTCAAATTAAAAAATGACTTATCATTATTTGAAACAATGTTTTTAATTAACCAAAAAATTGATGAAATAATTAAAAAAGCTGTAGTTAAGTGAACCGATAATCTATAATGGCTTACTGTTATATCATTTACGAGTCCACTTTTAACCATATACCAACCAATAATACCTTGAAAAATTATTAATATTGAAACAACAAAACACACATTGATATATCTTCTTTTAATTTTTTTAGTAAAAAGAAAAAATATCAAAGGTATCAAAAAAAATATTCCTATTAATCTCGCTAAAACTCTATGATAATACTCCCAATAAAATATTACTTTGAAATCATCTAAACTCATATTGAAATTAAGTAATTTGTATTGAGGAATTTTTTTATATTGATTAAAATAATTATTCCATGATACTTCATTCAGAGGTGGAAGAATTCCTCTAAATAGTTCCCATTCAGTAATTGATAATCCTGAATTGGTTAACCTAGTTAAACCACCTACAATAATTATAAAAAAGACTAATAATAATGAAATACTTAACCAATAAAGAAATAAATTATTTATTTTTCTCTCGTTCAAATGCATAAAATATAATATATATTTATTCAATTAATCTTAAATTTTATTTTGTCGCTATGATTAACAAAAATATATTAAAAGTAAGAAAAGAATTAGATAAATTAGATAATAAGCTATTAGATATCATAAAAAAACGTACAAAATTTGTTGATATTGTAATTAAGAATAAAAAATATAAGAAAGATATAGTAGATAAAAAAAGGATTTCAGTAATATTAAAAAATATATTAAAAAAATCAAAAAAAAAGAAGATAGATCCAAAGATTACTCTAAAAATTTGGAAATCAATGATAAATGCGTTTATTGATTACGAATATAGAAATTTTAGAAAAAAATAATTATTTGCTATGTGGTGGTAATTTTTTTTCCACAAAGTATTCATGTTTTCTAGTATTAGGATTGTACTTTTTAAGTTTAAGTTTATCTTTTGCCTTCTCGCCTTTTGTTGGTTTCTTTGCATAATAAATAAACTTGCTATCAGGATTACTTTCTGGAACCATTCTTACTTTAAGATGAGTTTTTTTTGCCATAACTTTTTATCTTGTTTATTTTGTCTAACAATATCTTACTTTTTGATTTAAGAAGATTTCTATAATAGTCAGTTTTTAGACTATGTTGCTCAGGGTAGTCAAGTTTATTTATATTTGCACTAATAAAAGTTTTAGCTCCAGATATAGTCATTCCTTTATTTTTAAGTAAATATTTAATCATTTTTATAATTTCAACTTGTTTATTTGAATAATATCGAATGTTATTTATTTTTTTTGGACTTATTTGTTTAAATTCTTTCTCCCAATATCTTAGTACATGATTAAGAGGTTTCTTAGTAATTGGGTCTACTAAATTTATTAATCTAGAAACTTCAGAAATTTTAATTAATTTATTCATTTATATCTAAGACTTTTTTAGTCATTTTTTTGGAAGAATTGAAGATAACTGCTTTTCTCTCTGAAATTATAAATCTTTCTCCTGTTTTTGGATTTCTTCCTTCTCTTTGTTTTTTTTCTATTAGTTTAAATGAACCTATATTCTTTAAATTAAAACTACCCTTTTTAATATTAAAAATAATTATATCCACTATGTCGTTTACTATTTTTTTTGAAAAGTTTAATGGGTAACCTATCTTAGAACTTAAATTTTTAGCTATATCAATCTTTTTAATATTTTTTCTTATCACTTTTGGAGTGTTTTAAATTATTTTTAATTTGTGTCATTAGATCACCTTTAATTATTTTGTAACATAAATCCAGGGAATGATAAAAGCCAATAGAGTCAATTCCTCCATGACTCTTAACAACAGGTCCGTTTAAACCTAGAAATATTGCTCCATTATATTTTCGTGGATCAAGTCTATCTTTAAACTTTTTAAGAGAAAAATATGAAAATATGAGAGATATTTTAGTTAGTAGGTTTTCTGTGAGAGTTTCTTTTAAATTTTTTGTAATAAATTTAGCTGTTCCTTCAGCAGTTTTTAATGCAATATTTCCAGTAAAACCATCTGTAATAATAACATTTGAGTCTCCGCTCATAATATTATTTCCTTCGATGTATCCCTTATATAAAAAATTATCTTCACTAGATAAATCTCTTAACCTTCTCGATGCATTCTTTAGCATTTCTGTGCCTTTAATTTCTTCTGAGCCAACATTTAAAAGAGATACTTTTGCTTTATCATTGGGAAACAAAGATTTATATAAAGCAGATCCTAATTCTGCAAAATCAATTAAATTTTGTTCATTGCACTCTATATTAGCACCTAAATCCAAAACTACATTCATTCCATTTTTATTAGGCCATAAACCTGCTAATGCAGGCTTGTTAACTTCATTCATCATTTTTAATATCATTCTTGAAATAACTAATAAAACACCTGTATTCCCAGCTGATAAACTAATATCTGATTTTCCTTCTATTTGATGATGAATACAATTCCACATGCTTGAGTTTTTTGAATTCTTTACTGCAGTTAATGGTGTTTCCTCGTCAGACACTGTTAAATCTGAGTGAAAAATGTTTATACAATCAGACTGAATATTATATTCTTCAATTTTTCTTTTAATATCTTCAGCCTTACCAAAAATATTTAGAATAAAATCATTATTAGATTTATTTTTATCTAAAAAAATTTTTATACCTTCGATTGTTTTATCAGGAGAATTGTCACCACCCATTGCATCAACTGCAATAGAAATTTTTTTTGACATAATGATGCTTAAATATCTAAAATTTTTTTTCCGTTATAGTACCCAGATTTAAGATCAACATGGTGAGAAAGTTTATATTCACCACTTTTTTTATCTTCAACTAGATTTACAGAAGATAATTTATGATGAGATCTTCTCATCTTCTTTCTAGATATCGAGGTTTTTCTTTTTGGAACAGCCATAATATTATTTAAATTTAATTGCCTCTTCTATCATATTATCAAGTCTTTGTTCAAAACAAAAATTATAAAAATTTAGGAAATAATCATTAAATTTGGCTAATTTTACATCATCTGTATCATTAAGTGATGAGAAATAATTTTTTACAAGATCTGAATTCATTTTAAAATCGTTTTTGTTATCTTTTTTTAAGTCTATTTTTAATAAAATATCGTATAAAATTTTATTAAATTCTTTCATTTTTTTGTTAACGGTAACATCACCAAATCCTAATTCTCTTAAATTATATTCTATATTATTGAAAAGACCATCATAAGATTTTTGATCAAATTTAGACCCTTTTTTTTTCGCAATAATCATCAAAATGGAAAAATGAATAAACATTAAATAAATTCTTGTTTCAAAAGAGTCTGGTAATTTAATATTTTTATAAAAGAAAATATTCCTAGATAACTCCAATAATATATTATACAAATTATTTGTATGTTTATTAATAACAGTCATTATTTTAAATCATTGTTGATTTTTTTATGTATTATTTTAATTAGTTGTCAATTTCAAGAACCATCTAACAATCATGGAATTGTTTATTTAAAAAATAGGTCTGAAAAACTTAAAATTAACTATTCTAACACAAATGATGTAATACAAATTATAGGTCTTCCTCACTCTAAATCTATAAATAACGATAATTACTGGATTTATATTGAAAGGGTTTTAACTAAGGGTGAATATCATAAATTAGGTCGGAATATAATTAAGGCAAATAATGTTTTAGTTCTACAATTTGATAAGTATGGAGTGTTAAAAAAAAAAGAATTTTTAGATAAAAATGATCTAAAAGATATTAATTTCTCTGAAAAAAAAACAAAGAATAAGTTAACTCAAAAGAGCTTTGTAGAAAAACTTTTAACTAGTATAAGAAGTAAGATGTACGGTCAAAGTGATTAATGAGCTATAATTGCTAATAGTAATAATGCAACAATATTAGTTATTTTAATCATCGGGTTAACAGCTGGACCCGCTGTATCTTTATAAGGATCTCCCACTGTATCACCTGTCACGGCAGATTTATGAGCTTCTGATCCTTTTCCACCAAAGTTTCCATCTTCGATATATTTTTTTGCATTATCCCATGCTCCTCCACCTGCTGTCATTGATACGGCTACAAACAAACCTGTTATAATAACCCCTAACAGCATTGCACCTAAAGAAGATAAAGCGGCTTCTATTCCACCAATTTGAAGAATTATAAAATAGAGAACTACTGGAGATAGAACTGGTAACAGAGAAGGAACAATCATTTCTTTTATAGCAGCTTTAGTTAAAAGATCCACCAATCTTCCGTAATCAGGTTTTCTTTTACCCTTCATAATGCCAGGAATTTTTTTAAATTGTCTTCTCACTTCAATCACAACAGATCCTCCTGCTCGACCGACAGCCTGCATACCCATTGAACCAAATAAATATGGTAGCATGCCTCCTATCAATAAACCAGCTACAACAAATGGATTAGATAAATCAAATGTTACTGTGATGCCCTCTAAAGCTGAGCCTTTTACAGTTGAAAAATATTTAATGTCCTCAGTGTATGCTGCGAATAAAACTAACGCTCCTAATCCTGCAGATCCAATGGCATAACCCTTAGTAACAGCTTTTGTTGTGTTACCAACAGCATCTAACGCATCTGTAGTTTTTCTGACATTTTTTGGAAGTTTAGACATTTCTGCAATTCCACCTGCATTGTCTGTAACAGGACCATAAGCGTCTAAAGCAACGACCATCCCAGTTAGCGCTAACATTGAAGTAACTGCGATTGCAATTCCATATAAACCAGCAAGTTCATTAGTAAATAAAATTCCTGCTACAATTATTAATGCAGGTATAGCAGTAGCTTCCATAGAAATTGCCAAACCTTGAATCACATTAGTTCCATGACCAGTTGTCGACGATTGTGCAACACTTTTTACAGGCCTGTAATTAGTTCCAGTGTAATATTCTGTAATCCATATTAATAAACCTGTAATAACAAGTCCAACTACACCACAAATGTATAAATCCATCCCATTAAATGTTTTACCGTCATTTGTATAATTTTCAGTAAAACCAACTATATTATTTGTTACAGGGTATAAAATTAAAAGAGAAGTAATGGCAGTAACAATAAATCCCTTATACAAGGCACCCATTATATTTTTACTTTTACCAAGTTTTACAAACCAAGTACCAATAATTGAAGTAATAATACATGCTCCTCCTATGGCTAGAGGAAACACCATTAAATTAAAATTATTTGGAAAGAAAATAGAAGATAACACCATTGTTGCTACAATGGTTACAGCATAAGTTTCAAATAAATCAGCTGCCATCCCAGCGCAATCTCCAACATTATCACCGACATTGTCAGCTATAACCGCTGGATTTCTTGGATCATCTTCAGGAATCCCAGCTTCAACTTTCCCAACTAAATCTGCTCCTACGTCAGCTCCCTTTGTAAAAATTCCGCCTCCAAGTCTAGCAAAAATTGATATAAGTGAAGCTCCAAATCCTAGTGCAACTAACGCATTTATAATTTCTCTACTATCTACATTTAAGTTGATTAAAATAATATAATAAAAAGTAATAGCAAGCAGAGCCAAACCAGCGACTAATAAACCTGTAATTGCTCCTGACTTAAAAGCTATTGTTAGACCTGCTTGCAAACTATGTCTGGCTGCTTCAGCGGTTCGAACGTTAGCTTTTACGGAGATCAGCATACCGACATATCCTGCTACACCGGACAAAAAAGCTCCTATAAAATATCCAAGGCCAACAAGGTAACTAAAAAAATAAGTTACTATAGCAAGAACTATCACTCCAACAACGGCAATAGTTTTATACTGTCTATTTAAATACGCTTTTGCTCCAATTTGAATTGCTTCTGCAATTTCTTGCATTTTTGAGTTACCAGCGCTAGATGAAATAATTTGACCAGATAATAAATAACTATATGCAACAGCTAAGACGCCAATAAAAGCAATTAGATAAAGTAATTCTAAATAATTTGTCATGATTTAAAGCGCATAAATGCCAAATTAATATAAAAAACGCAAGCTAAACTTCAATAATAATAACAATTTTATTCTTCTTTTCTCAATTCTTTAGCGATTTTGTCTAGAATTGCGTTTAAATAACCAATTTGAATTTTTTCCAGAAAATGCTCTGAAGCTAATAAATATTCGTTAATAATTACTTTTTTTGGTGTGCCGTGCTTAAATATCATCTCAAAGATTGCAGCAAACAAAATAATTTTTAATAATTTATCAGTTTTCTCTAAATTTATGTCTTTTGAAAGATATAAACCTATTTTCTCCTCAATTAATTCTGATCTTTCTTGTGCACCTGTAACTACATCCTTAATAAATTTTTTATATTGACTCTTTGGATAGTCAATTACAGCATCAGGATTCATTAGTGAATTGTAAAGTTTTTGAATTATCTTAATTCTAGGTGTTGAGTTTTTAGATTTTTTTAGGTCCATTTATTAGAATAGAAATGACTGCATTGGCAGCTTCTGACCCTTTGTTTGGTTTAATATTTGATTTTTTGCTTCTTTGATAAGCTTGATTGATATTTAAAGCTGTAATTATACCATTGCCTATTGGTTTATTAAAATTAACAGAGAGACTTAAGATAGAATTGAACGTCGATGAACATATTAAATCAAAATGAGGTGTTTGACCCTTAATCACACAACCTAACGCAATAAATCCATCAAATTTATTTATATTTTTTCTAATTGCTATAGGTATTTCAAATATACCAGGCACATTGAAAATACTTACCTTAAATTTTTTATTTTTTAGATTTTTTTTTGCATTCAATAACAAATTTTTAGATATATCATTATAGTAATTAGAGTTAATAATAAGAATTTTTTTCATTTAATAATAATTTGTTTTTTTATTTTTAAACCAAATCCCTCAAGTCCAATAATTTTTTTTTTACTTCTAGAAATTAATATCATATTTTTAACATTAAGGTCTTTAATTATCTGAGCTCCTATACCGTAATATCTTAAAGTATTTATATTATTTTCTTTAGAGATACTATTGTTGTTATTTATTATTAGTAGTAAAAAATTTTTAAATTTGGTTAAAATTTTTAATGATTTTTTTACATTTGCATTTTTTAGGACATTATTTCTTTTTATTTTACACGACAAAACTCTAACAGGAATTGACTTATTTTGATTGAATTTTCCTTTTGTAATAACAAAATTAATATTATTCTCTAATTTATTTTTGTAATTATAAATATTTAATTTACCTTTTTTTTTAATAATTAATGTTTTCAAAGACAATCTATTTATTAGTTTCTCATATTTTAGACGATAAGAGATTAAATCTTCAATTGAAGCTAATTTAATTTTGTGTTTTTTTGAAAACTTAAACAGATCCTTTAGTCTAGCCATTCGTCCATCTTCATTCATTACCTCGCAAATTACGGAACTTGGATTTAATTTAGAAAGTTTGGAAATATCTACCGATGCTTCTGTGTGACCTGCTCTAACTAAAACACCACCGTTTCTTGCTACTAGAGGAAAAACATGGCCAGGTGAAACAATGTCTTTTTTTTTAACTTTAGGATTGATGGCCGTTTTAACTGTTTTTGCTCTATCTTGAGCAGAAATTCCAGTTGTAATTCCTCTGGCAGCTTCAATAGAAATAGTAAAAGCAGTTTGCATTCTTGATTTATTTATTGAAGACATTAACGGTAATTTTAAATTTTCAATTTGTTTTTTTGATAGAGCTAAACAAATTAAACCTCTGCCATGTTTAGCCATAAAATTAATACTTTTTGAATTACATTTAGAACCTGGTATAACTAAATCACCTTCATTTTCTCTATTCTTGTCGTCCACAAGAATAAACATTTTTCCTTTCTTAGCATCTTGAATAATAGATGAGATTTTTGAAAAATTATTTTTTGGCATTTAATTAGAGTATTTATATATATATTTACTTAATATATCTAATTCCACATTTACAAAACTATTATGTTTTAAATTCTTTAAGTTTGTAAGTTTTAAAGTATGTGGAATAATATTTACTTCAAAATTATTTCGATCAACCTGTGAGATAGTTAGAGATACGCCGTTAATAGAGATAGAAGCTTTTTCTGATAAAAATTTATTCATTTTAATATCTAAAAGTCTGAACCTAAGTAACCAAGTTTTTTCAATAAAAGATATTTTTTCAACTCTTGCTACTGTGTCCACATGACCTTGGGTAAAGTGACCCGAAATATTCTGTCCAAAAACTAAAGATTTTTCTAAATTTATTGTCTGATTTATTTTTAAATATCTAAAATTTGATCTTTTTAAAGTTTCATTCGAAATATAAAAATATACTGTATCTTTAAATATCTTTTCGATAGTTAAACATACGCCATCACAACTAACAGATGACCCTATATCTTTTTTTTGGAAACTAATTTTTGTTCGTATACCAACGTAAATACTTTTTTTATTTTTTTTAATGTGGCTAACTAATCCTGTATTATAAATAATTCCGTTAAACATGATTAAAATTCTTTTTTAAAAGTTTATCGCCATCTAGGTTAGTTATAAGTAATTGAGGAAAAACTTTTTTTATATAACTAGGAGTATTATTATTTTTTCCGTATTTGCCTAATTTTTTGTTACTTTTAAAAATATATAATTCATGAATTAATTTATTTTTTAATAAATAATTCAAAAAAGTTAAACCTGACTCAACAAAAGCTCTTGAATAACCCATCTTATAAATTTTTTTATATAATGAAATAATGTTTTTTTTATATAGCAAAGAATTTACAAATATTATTTTATAACCTAATTTTTTATAAATTAATAATTTTTTTGAATTGTTTTTTTTAGTTATTATATATGTTTTTCTTTTTTTTAATAAGTTATTTAATAATAATTTTTTTTTTAAATTTAATTTTAAATCAATAATAAATAAATCTGTTTTATTTTTATTTAAGCCATTAATTCTACAATTTAGTAATGAATTGTCTATGTTGATTGATTTTGAAGTACTAATTATACAGTCATACTTATACCTCAATAAATGAACTACTTTTCTTGATAAATCATTTGTTATCCATTTATTATTTTTATTTATAGTTTGATAGTCCTTTGATACGGCAATCTTTGCTGCAACTAAAGGTATTGATCTTTTTTTACTTAAAAAATAACCTTTGTAAAAATCTTTATATTTTTTTGAGTGAATCAATTTACTTGTAATACCTTTTTTTTTTAAAATTTTTTTTGCTTTTTGATACGTTCTTACATCAGGATCTTCAAAACTGTAATAAACATTTTTTATTTTTTTTTTTATAATAATATTTACACATGGTGGTGTCTTGCCGTAATGTGAACATGGCTCTAATGTTGTGTATAATGATGCGCCAGAACAGTTTTTTATCTTATTAAGCGCATTAAACTCTGAGTGTGGTCTTCCACTTATCGAGGTCACCCCTGAAGCTAAAACAGTATTATTTTTTACAACAACAGATCCAACTGTTGGATTTGTTCCTGTTTGACCTAAATTTTTTTCTGCTAACTGAAAAGCTAGGTTTAAATAATTATTATGATTTTTTGTCATCTAAATTGCCTATAAACTGTTCAAAATCTTTGGCTTCTTTAAAATTTTTGTAAACAGAAGCAAAACGAACATAAGCAACTTTATCTAACGATGAGAGACCGTCCATGATGAATTTTCCAATTGTAGGTGTGGGTATCTCACTTTCACCTAGTCCTTCTAAGTTTCTCACAATTTTAGAAATAAACTTTTCAATCGTTTCAGAGTCGATCGGTCTTTTTCTCGTAGCTATACGTATAGATTTTGAGATTTTATCCCTATCAAAAGGCTCTCTTTTTCCATTACCTTTTATAACTGTTAATTCTTGAAATTGAACACGTTCAAAAGTCGTGAATCTTTCTTTTCTATCACAACCACATAACCTTCTTCTTCTAATTGCAGTCCCGTCCTCAGTCGGTCTTGAGTCAACTACAGAAGTATCTTTTTCTCTACAAAAAGGACAAAGCATAAATTTATTTAATTTCCATATATAGGAAAAGAAGAACAAAGATCAATAAT
>MDSV01062172.1_pt1 | contig 17073 bp, 22 predicted proteins | sample 810851 | NCBI WGS metagenome assembly MDSV01 (sample SAMN05326640, study PRJNA326480) | marine metagenome | isolation source: seawater | place: Atlantic Ocean: North East | collected 2012 | reverse complement strand
CGCCGAATTGGTCACATTTTGTGGGCTATTTCCCGTCACGGAAATAGGGGGGAATTCTATATATATTTGGGGGTATTTATGGCTCTCTTCAATATATAGCTAAGAAAAAAAATTCGATAGGTTTTACACGCACCACGAATCTCCAGGAGAACGATTTTATATCATTTCTTGAGATATGTTTCGTCATTTATGTAACCTTTTGTGTATGACTATCTCGTCATTATGACATTATGTAACTTAAAATTACCTACAACTATAAATCTATATGGAAGTGTGTATAGGTATATCAGATCATACTACCCCGGAATATATTGACTCATATTTCACAAAAGTTTGGTCATACAAAAAGAAACTATCTTTAATCATAGATACTACACAGTGTCACAATATATCATTAAAGAAATTCTTAACAATAAAACGGGTTCTTAATAAACATAGAACTAATTCTCGTAAATACTTAAAACGCAGTACTATATACGTATCAAAACCGTTACATAAAACTATACTACAAACCGGATTATATTTTATTAAACCGGAAACTCCCATAACCATCACCCTTAAGTGATTAATATTGACTATATTTTATACTAGATCTATATGTAAAAGTTACAATAATCACCGGAATAATAAATAATACTGAAATGACTACAAACGTTATCATACCTACCTATGTTCATATTATTACTTATATAATTATTTATGTTCCAAATAATTATATATGAAAATTTACTATTTATTAACGCACTAATACTTACGAACTAGCATTCTTCACTAACTCATGCCAATTATAGTACTCACTGAGTTCATTTCGTAACTTGGCATTTTTAAATGTACTTATCTCTTTCATGGTCTGCTTTCTCATGTAATCCACATAACCGTCTCTGACTACTTGTCTTAATACACGCACGACGCGCGCGTGAATCGTCACATCACCGCCGACGACCCTGTCCACATATTTTTCAAACTGTGACAAATATTTAGTCACCGACGATGGTAATTTATAGAGGGGGACCGTCCCGGACGCTGGTTTTTTTGTAATGAAAGTGTCATATAATTGAGCAATAACCGTGGGTGCGTCTTTCATAAATTTCATGTGATGAGGTTTAAACTTTCCATCTCCATATGCCTTATAGTACGCGCCATCCCGTTTGTGTCCAGAAATGAACATTTCTCTACCGCAAACTTGATATATCGTATTAAGTTCTTGTAATTGTTTCTTGGTTGTTATAGTACCTCTTCTTATAAGATTCTTTATCGGATCCATTACTTCTGACCGCGCCCAATTACCGGACGCGCGGCGGTTCGCGTGCCTCATCGTCCCCGCGTTAAGTTCGCTCTTCTTAATTTTTATTATTTTATTGACCTCGGCTTCGAGAACCTTACTATTCATAATTTGCTTTATCATCCTTTTTGTCGTGTTTGTGGGTGGATACGCTTTGATGTCATTCTTACTAAACTTTTTTCGTGTCAGTGGAGACGTGAAGAATGGATCGTTGGCTTCGCGGACGCGATTATAGCGTGTTTCATACGATTCAACCAATCCGTTAAGAAATCGGCGATCCCACACCTGTTTAATCTTGCCATTATTTGTCATATCCGTTAAGAGGAAAACCCGCTTATCTTTGGGAATGTTACTCTTTTTAGTTTCTGCCATACTGTTATTGAACCACGAAACTACATTTTTGTTTTCGTTATTGGGTTTGGTGTTTTTGTTTTTGGTGTTTTTGTTTTTATTCTCAAGATTCTTCAACATCTTTTCATACTTCGAAACATTCACTTTCTTTGGAGCTTTGGGTGGAGATTTGGGTCCTTCATTGTTACCACCAAATAATTGGCGAACCACACCGATCGTATGGCGGCGGAGCTCTCCGTTGTTTGAATTATTGGGGAATACACGGCGGCGGAGCTCTGGGTCGCCACGGACGCGGTTCATCATCGTCCTGTCGATCCTCTGTCTAACCCGCGGTCTGACATTTCCAACGTTATTGTTATTAGTGTTAGAATTATTGTACCTAAAATTTCTAGTAAGACCGGGTCCATTTCGTCCGGATACCCTAACGCGTGGAGATTGTGGGGATGACGGACTATTAATTCTGACCGAATTGTTTTCTGATGGATCGCGCATCGTTAATCTATATTGATATTTTATTCTTCGTTATCATCTGTGAGACCGGCCTCAACATCGATTATAGTTTCATCGAAGTTATTTGGGGATTCGGACATTTCAGATTGGTCATCCCCACTGAGATCTAATGGGGCGGATTTAGAAAGACATCCACCACACGAACCATTACTTCTGCTTTTGAGTTTATGTTTTAAAAGAGCGAGGTTTTTGGGTGCTGTCACGTTGCCCTGACCACTCTTTCGTATCTCTCCGAGTTCTTTCATGAGTTCCGCTCGTGACTCGTCCGACTGAGTAAGAGATTTTAACTTTTTAACCAAAGTGTTCTCACGAATCGCATTGTACCGACGCACGGGGTGGATACATATGATTTCCGGTTTATACAGAGTTTCAACGTCCTTATAAACAAATTCAAACTCTTCGAGGATTTCTTGTGGTATGTTAGGACTCTGTTCGAGTAAGCGGTCATATTCTGCCCTACATTCCTCTATTAACAATGGACCGTCTTTAGTCCTGTCCTTAAGGGGCAAACTTAACTCGAGACGAATATTTCTTGAAAATTTACCAAAAGAGTTTGCTGCCGCACGATGGCTCTCCATATATTCACTCAATTTCAGGAATTGAGATACAGTGGCGATAAGACCCGCGATAAGATTCAAACCACCTATACCCGGAGCCACATAAGGTTTAAGTCCCTCGCCGAACGAATCTTGAGCGAAATTCGCGGTACCCGTTATGGTTGAAAGAATAATCACTGGTAAAGTATAACGCATATTAGATTTCCTAAATTTTTGGAACGATTGGTGGTGCATGTAACGATAACAAGCGGCGGCCTCGGCCCATCCCTTCAACACAACCTCCTGTTGCTGATGCCATTCTGGGATTTTTTTCTTGGGTTCGTTAGGGGGAGGTGTCATTATTTACGTAATATTAACGCAGATTTTATTACTAATGTAACATTTGTGTAACAAATCTTATATTAGGTGTTTATTGTTCTCATTATTTGGTTTTTAGATTTTACAACACTCGTAATCGTATCGCATTTTACCCGGCCATCCCGTACCGGGTTGTCGGTTCAGTTTAAACTTCTTAAGCACTTCATCATTATTACAACGAATCTTATGCCTATCCAAAAATATACTCATTCGGTGTCCCTGATTGAATCCAGTATTTGCTCTACGACATCTACCGGTGTGACGACGATTACCACATTTGTAATTGTAACGGACCGCGTGACGATTCGGACGAACCAATTTGAATTGGTGAAGAGGGTTAGGACCACAATCCACCGTATGGCGATCTAGATAGAGTGTATGACCCCCACCCCAGTGATTAGTACCGGAATTCTTATTAATACCGGCGCTGGATGTGGCGCCACCACATTGGTATTTATAATTTATCTGGTTACCTCTCGGACGACGAAGATGGAAACCCTTCAGTGCTTTATTTCCACAATCGACGTTGTGTCGATCCAAATAGATGGAATTACCTCCACCCCAATGGTTAGCTCTCGTAGATCTCTCGTGTGTGTTATTCATCTCGGCTCTGGTGCGTTGTTGTGCCTGAGCAGCCTGTTGTTGTCTTCTCTGGGCTTCTTCTTTTTGTTTTCTCCTTTCGGCTTCCATGCGTCGCCGTTCGGCTTCCTGTTCCTTACGATACCGCGCTTCTTCTTCTTTTTGTCTTCTCATTTGGGCTTCCCGTTCCCGGCGATACCGCGCTTCTTCTTCTTTTTGTCTTCTCATTTGGGCTTCCCGTTCCCGGCGATACCGAGCTTTTTCTTCTTTTTGTCTTCTCATTTGTTCGTCTTGTCTTCTTTTCTCAGCCTCTTTGCGGCGTTGTTCCTCTCTGAACATTCTTCGCTTTTCGGCATCGCGTGCGTTCTTCTCTTCTTCTCTCTTCACACTTGCGATCCTCTCATCTTGTTGTTTCTTCATGAGCGCAAGCTTCTTATCGGCGTCCTCCTTTCGCTTTCGCGCCGCCTCGGTCTCTTCCTCTTCCTCCTCGGCCGCTGCCGCTGCCGCTGTCGCCGCGGCCTTTTTAGCGGCCTTTGTCTTGCGCTTCTTTTCGTCCTTCTTCTTCTTTAAATAAAGCATCGCGCCAATGACTGCGGCAAATATAAGTATGATGAATACAAGAAGCATCTTATAATGATAGTGCATATTTTTTTTATCCTGAGAATGAAATCACTGGAAAACATAAGTAAAGATTTATAACAAATATAAATCAAGATGAGTGACGTTATATGTATCGCGTGTAGATGTAACGACACATTGAGTTCTGTATTGGCCGGTCATCCCGAATGTTTCGAAAAATATAGAACCATGCCAACCAGTTTCACTAATTTCAAAAATAGTGGATATGAATTTGCTGATATCATACACGAAGATACAACACGAGATATGTTTGATTGGTGTATGAAAGAATTGAAATGTGACCCCAAAGATGGACTTCTCTGGCAACCCACAACAATGGCAATGCAAAGGGCTATTCACGAAGGAAACATTAGTCTAGTAAATCATTTACACTTGAAATATAATGTACAATTACACTCCGTGTATCACGACTGGGTCAGTGAAGTTCTGGACTCTCCGAATTTAAAATGTTTTGAACAAGTTGTCGTTCTATTTGATTCTATAATTAACACAGCTAGAACTCCAGTAATGTGGGTATTTGAACGAAAACATATGTTACTCGCAATGAGTAGGGATGATTTACCATTTAGATTTGATATTATCACATATTTATCTAATATTGTGGGTATGTCGTGGAGTAATGACGAATATCATTACGTGACTAAGTGTCTAGAAACGGGGGATTTAGACCTATTAAGACATATACATAGTCTGGGATGTAATCTCCTACCTAATATGATACATCTATGTTCGGACTACCCCATTCCATCACAAAGTATAAGAGAAGAAATCATAGAGTGGTGTAGAACTATACCAGAATGTATGATAGATGAGGAAAATAGACTACGGGCGGAGTGGGAAAAAAATAAACCAACCGTCTCTCCATTCCATAAGTTATTGGCGATTTTGGATAAAAACTCGGAAGCCTTCCCGGAGGGGGATTATCTAGAAGCCACGAATCTATTAAAGGAGATATTTGATAAATCAAATTATAATTATAAATCGCCATTTCGTCTAGCTTCAAGTAGAATGGAAATGTACCCATTCGCACCATATAGGGGACGAATACGACGACTCCCGGAATCTATTGTACGGGCGGCCGAGGAAGGGTAAAAGGCTCCTAAGTCTGTCGGGGGTGTGTATTTATATAAGTAAAAATGAGACCAAATTGTGCGTACGATTCGTGTCAATATAGAGCGGGTAAAAACGGATTCTGTCTCAAACATAAAGATGAAGGCGAGGCCGTGTTAGCCCTGATCCAATTAAGTAAAGTAGAAGAAAAGGTGCTTAGAAAAAATAAGTCATTGTAATAAAAACATGGATCGTTCGATGGCGATATTCTGTCTTAAGGCACACGCGAAAGGAATGGTACAAAAACACCTCGCAAACGTAGAAATTTATTTAAAAAACCCGGCAGGAGTTGGCGAACAGGTACGCGGAGAGCTTACGAGTCCAATGGGCGCCATCGAAATGGAACTCGATAATATCGCAAAATATAACGACAGACTCGAAATGATCGATAAATACATTAAAGACCACAAGCTAAGTTCGATTAACCAGAATGATTAAACATAATCCCAGATTGTCTAGACAAGTAATGGCCAAAAGTATGTCAAAAACTTCTGGAAAATCCAAAAAAGATTTAAAATTACTGCGTGATGAATGCGACCGCTTGCATAAAAGGAATACCGAACTCCGAGTTCGTCTCGCAGAAAGATATTCATTCGCAGAAAATATAAAAGAAATGACAAAACATAAGGCATTTTGGTATATAGACGCCAGTCACAGAAGAACGGATCTTCTTATACGAACTCTGGAAAAATCAAACGATGAAAATATAAAACAGCTCACAGAATTATCGACCCTACTAACCGAAGCGATAAATAATCTCGACAAAGAAAATAATATGTAATATATATAGAACAATGTCCCCTCTATTGTGTATGAATTCGATCATTAACAGCCCTGTGTCCATGCGCAATAAAAATAATCTTGAAAAAATAATGGGAAGATTATCAAATAACATGCTCAAATCCAAGTTAGAAGAGTATGATAAGGTGGAAGTAGATATTATATGTAGTCCAATGGGCCTACTCCATGAACACGAATTGAAAGGGGTATCTATAAAAGGGTCACAATGGAAATCTCCAAAAAACCTAACGTGTCAGGATGTTAATATCAATTTAGGAGTGTGTAAATTGAACGATAAGACGTTACGTGAAGAGAATTACATAGAATTAAATCACGAAACTACTGGATATGCGCATGTATCTATGTCATTTAATGATTTTAACAACTTCCTAAAACATCCTTTAATTGAGAAATCTATGGGAGAATGGAAAGACACAATAAAGATTAATGAATGTTCATACGACGAAAGTAGGGAATCATTGGTTATTGATGTATATCACGATAATGGTGTTGTGTGTTATAAGCACAAATTTACGTTATCTAATACATTAAGAATAGGCGAAGTCAGAGCAGAATATATACCCGAAGATGGTGGTATAGATAAAGATGTCGAAAGCATAATAAGATTGAAAACTATGATACAAAATTATTTCAATACTTTAATTGTTAATTTAGATGGAACGCATCTTCAATATAAACATATGGACGTAAATGAAAATGGTATTTATTTACAACTTTATGTAACGGTAAATAACCTCCCTGGCGGTAGATTCAGCTTTTAATTAAAGTTTAACGTATAGTTATAAATAAATGAAGACATACACTTCCGTAGATGGTATTAAGATTTTAGTCGGCGAAAACGCAAAGGAAAATGATAATCTTACCATGGCGAGTTATCCCAATGAATGGTGGATGCATGTAGATGGTGGAGCGGGGGCTCATGTAATCGTATGTTGTGAAGAAAATACAATCCCAAAAGAAACAAAAAGGGATGCGGCGGTACTCGCCATACATCACAGTAAAACCCCAAAAACGAAATCAACTCGTGTGAATCTCGTGCGCATCGGACAGGTATGGAAAGACCCTATAATCAAGACTCATGGGCAAGTATATTTAACGGGAGAGGTTACACAATTAACTGTATTCATGAACAAAGAAAGTCCCAGATTGGAAAGACTAGGTATATATACTAACAAAAAGTAAAAATAGCCCTAAGTTAGACTCTGATGCTTATTTAAGCAATAAAAAAATGGAACTCCAACGTGCTATTATCAACGACGACCTCGAAGGGATTCGAAAGCTAGAACACCAAATCCTCGAACACGCAAATCACGTGTATGAAGATGCTGGAAACGGAAACGACAATTATGAAAACTTTAGTATTTACTGGATTGCGATCAAAGAGGACAAGGAACTCGCACTTGAGATGTTTATGACGTTTATTAACACGTGTCAAACCGCACTTGGTAACTTCTTTCATGAATACATGGAGGTCATGGCGTATCCGGGTCTTGTAGGAGCTGTGTGTAGTGGTAATGAAGCCATCGTGGATATACTGAAAACGTTCATTGATGAAGAAGCATACATGGACATCGTTAGTACGTACAACTAGTTTAGACTATATGCGTGTAATATACAAAGGAGATAACTCTGACAAAAAAATCTACACACTTCAGGTGGCATAAAATCAATTAAGAAAAAGATATCAATAATCTATAAGATGAATGATGTATCAGAAAAGCTTCTTAAAGTACAAAGTATATTAGACGGAAATTCATCAAAATTCAAAGATGGAGAGTATTTAGAAGTGTGTAATTTATTGCGAGATGTATTTAAAAGTAAGGTACCGACGGTGAGCGAATTAGTTACACCTAATACTGTGAGACAATTATCGAATACAATACATGACAGAATATCTGAGAACAGACTTGCCAATTTTGGTGTTTCCACCTCTTTGGTAATTGACCATTTCCAAAACGAATATAACTATAAGTTTCTTCTCATCAAAGGTGAAGGTATTGATAGTGAATATTATAGACTTGAGCAATTATTAGATAAAATCAAATTTATACATAGACGAAGTCCGTGGGTAAAGAATCAGACAGTCAGGCATTGGGCGCTCATGAATAGAGTTCATTTACCAGAATATACACCAAAAGAACTCCGAAGGTATTTAGCGTTAAAGGGTAAGACAATAGGAGAACCACACGAATCATTTGACTATGCTTTTAAAAATCTGTGTAATACGTTTATAGAAATGGAAAATCTTCACAGAGAAGCGTATAAAACTAGATTAATGGAACGCATTGGTGAATTAGAAACTGCGGATGACGAAAATGCTGCGGAAATGGATGATATTGCTATATTGGGTCCCCCCGCCGAAGAGTGGATCACGGGAGACCCCGACGATACCAACGACGGTCATTCGCCCCGGGAATTAAGCGAAGATGAGGAATTTCTAGATCAGATAGCAGATAATGTTGTTCGTGATTTCTTAAACGAAGCGGGTATCGAGGGAACGAATATAGAGAGGGACATGTTAAGATATCTTATTCAAAGATGAGACCGCGAACTCCTAAGTGAGAATACTCTTCTTAAATTTTTACATCAAAATTCAAGAAGAATGAAAAATAGTAGTAGTAATACATTTCCGGAATTATATAAATCATTTGATATCACGTCTGTTAGGTGTCCCCCGCCAGAAAATATAAATTATGGGGTAAATATTAAACGAAAATTCAATTGTGAAGGAAACCCCAGTTTCGATGCGGCATTTGAATCCGCGCTTCGGATATTTTCTACGGATACTCCGACTGCGTACGAATTGGAAACCGTAAAAAAACACTTATCAAAAAGAATTGAAGAATTGCGTCCTCTTTCATTTTTTAAGGAATCTGACAAGGAGTTCATTCAACGTGAATCTATTAGGGAATTCTTAAAAGAAAAGGAAATTCCCTTCTCCACATGGGAAGATGCGTATAGAAAATTCACTCAAATGGAGAATAGTCCAACTAAAAGACCGGGAGGCGAAGAAAAATTTTATGAAAATTATAAGAAACGATATAATCATAGAGTCGGCTCTATCCGAAGACTGTATGAAGAAAAATTCTCAAATGTAGAATATTATGAAATGGTACTGGAAGAAAGTGGATATTATCCCGAGTTGGAGCGTGTTACTTAACCTGACATCGGTTGCTCATGATCATGAAACGTGTTATAACACCACCACTTGTTAAGATTTCCAACTGGAGAATATTCAAACAATAAATGAATAAGAACTCCACACATTACCAAAATCAAAGGAGTATTGAGTTTTGGTCCTACAGTAGTAATAATCCAGTAAATCATGTAATTAATTATACCTATGACAATTGCCTCGAATCCAACTGTTCTTACCGATCGCATTTAATATAACACTAGAAAATATATAATCCTATAGTAGATGATTAAGATCAATCAGACACTCATCATATACACCCTGACTGTATTTGGTGTGTCATACTACTTCTTACGCAAAAAACGACGTGTCGCAGTTCCTATCAAACCTAGGGTTGTCCAGGAGAAAGTGGAAACGCCCCTCCCTGTGTATGAAAAAAGGGAACAACCCGTAATCCAAACCCAGCCGGTACAAGAAAAAAGAACAATACGAAAACCAATGCGCCCTTCCCGGGGTCCAAAAATGATAAATAGAGGACCGACAATTACACCAAAGAGAAAAATTAAACCCAAAAGTGTCTCTAATAATAAACAGGCAATACAAGATAGAAAAGATGCCCAACTGAGACAAAAGTTAATGGAAAAACCTGCCAGTGATATAAACTTTGTACCCGGTTTATTGGGACGCGATGTGACTATATTGGCTAATAAGCGAGGAAAAAATATGAGTGCGGCCGATTGCCAGCAAATGGCGAGAGAAGACGGGGCGATCGCATGGACACACCGTAATCACAGACACAATGTAAATTGGAGAAACACGTGTAAGTTATACGGAAGCATGAAACCTTGGGACGGGAAAAACCCGAATGATAAAATTCATCTCACCGGATGTGCGAATCCAAACGAATTGTTAAAACTTGGATGTAAAACGCCCGAACAAATCAGAAAAGCGGAACAAGATAAAATAGACCGGGAAAATGAAATTAAGAGACAAAAGGAATTAGAAATACAGAAAAAACGACGAGAAAAATCATTAAAATTGGCAGAGGAAAAATCTAGAAAAAGGAGATTGGCACGAGAAAGAAAAGAGGCCGCTGAACTAAAACGCCAACAAGACCAGGAAAGAGAAGCCAAGGCCAGAATTTTCCGGGCAAATCAGAAAAAGGAAAGGGAATTACTGACACAGAGAATTATTGCCATGGCAAAAAACAAGGAGGAGGGATTGGAAAAATTCCATGAAAAAGAAACTAAAAATTTCAAGAACAAATTGAAACAAATAGAAAAATGGCTAAAATTGGGTGGTCATCCTCGGTATCAAAGGGGTATAGAACTTAACAAATATACATTATCTCCCATAGAAAAGATGGCATCGCTACCAAAACCAATGAAAGACATGTTAAACCAATTACATCGCGTGGCATCCAACCTATCACTTACCTTACCGGACTTATACGTTCCCGGTTGGAAAAAGAAGTGCGGGAAGTATATGCCCGGTAGATCCTATTGTACTCGTTCTGATCATGAAAAAGTATGGGAAAAGAATAAAATCATCAGAGGAGAGAGATACCTAAAGGATTGGGTACCGGAAGCGTCAAAAATAAAGGGACCGAATGGAATGTTATTATATGCCACCGAACCTAGATTTGTACCGAAAATGAATGATGATTGGAACAAATTGATAAAAACAATGGAAGGGGCAAACTATTCGGGATATTTCGGAAGTTATAAACCGGCAAGTAACGAAAAGATCATATTTAAAAGTCTTAGATTACCGGACCTTAAATCTGAAAAAATGCCCAAGAGTGAAGGTTTCGAATCGGGCATCAACTACTTGAGAAGAAATCGCAAGTACGTATCGGCGAATGGTCAGGTTTATTTAATCATAAAAGAGGTACCGTGGAATAGAGTTCCGGTCGGTAAAAACAAGATTCGTCCGACGAGTGGTCTCGAAATGCAAATATACAAAAACGGAAAAATCCAAAAACGAAAAATTGTCCCTTACATAAAATCGCTGAAAGCGAGTGATTTAGCCATGGTTGGTTTTGGTTTAGATATTTCGAAGCGTGGATTTTATACACATTGGAGTACCCAGGGAAAATCAGGAGAACACAGATCCTCCACGACAGATATCATGAATAGAAAGGTATTACAAATTGGTTTGATGTTGAACGATTCGGGTGATTTATACGTGGTAAGTCAGGATGGAAACAGATCGAAAATAAACATGACAGCGCCGCACATAGATGATTGGTCATGGAAATTATAATATGCTACAATATCAGATATGAGTACCGCCATTATCATCGGAATCGTGGTTTTACTCGGCGGTGTCGTCGGTGTGTTTTTGTATCTCAGGGCACAAAAACAAAAGGCAGAAGCAGAACGACAAAGGATCGAAGCGAAGCGCGCACAAGCGGAAATGGAATTGAAAGCGGAACGAAAAGAGAGAGAAGCTAAGGCGGAAGCAAAAATGGAAAGAAAAATAAAGGCCATGAAGGCAGAATCTGATGCCAAACTGGCTCGTCTCGCGGCGACCGCACGCCGACGAGAACAAGGAAGAGAGAAAGACCGTCAGGAACGCCGAGAACGGGAAGATCGGGAACGCCGAGAACGCCGAGAACGCACAATGCGGGCGAGACAAGATGAAGAAAGAGAATACCAAGAAAAAATACGAAGACGCCGAGAGAGAGACCGTCAGGAGCGCCAAAATCGTCGACCCCGCCCCGTAAAAGCATTCGGTCGCCCCGTAAAAGCAGTCGGTAAAACGAACCGAGGCATGAAGCGATTCGGGAAGATAGGGCACGCGAAAAAGAGGTTCCGATTTGGGGTGAAGCGAATCGTCGGGAAGATAGGCAAAATGTCTGGACCGACACCGGCTCAACGCGCAGAGATCGCCCGAATGTCCCCGCAGCGTCGGCGGATGTTAAAGGTGTGCGTTCGGAATCGCAGAAACCGGGGCACACCTCCCGCTGACGCGCTCCGATTGTGCTTACCCAGCAACAGCAAGCATAAGAGGGCGGGGCGGATCGGCGGCGGCGGCGGTCGGATTCGACGACGTAAGTTCTAAAAACAAAAATCTAATTATAATATAACATGAACACTCTCCTCACATACGCAGGACGAATCGTAACCATCGTGTTGGCCATCGCCGTTTTGAGAGCCCTCATTAAGATCATGATGGATGAAAAGAAGAAAAAGGAAGAAAAGAAGACGGTCTCGTTCGAGGCGGCTACCCCAGAGAAAAACACGAAAGTCGCTCCCATGACTCTCGACGATACAAACGCAGGAGAGGTTCCATGGACTAACATGGATCCAAAAAAAGCTAAATAAATGCCTAAGTCGATCGAGTCTCTTTATTTTTTCAAATAAAAATGACCGACATTGAGAAACAGATTTCAGAATTAACAAATCTTGTTCAATCTTTGACTACCGAAGTTCAAACATTGAAGAAGATGATTCCACAGCCAAAAAAGTCCTGTGAAGGAAAAACGGCAAAGGGACTTCCTTGTGGAAATAAATGTTTAGAGGGTGAAAGGTATTGTCGCATGCACCTCAACAAACCCGAACCCGTCCCGAAACCTCCACGCGTTCCGAAAAAAACAAAAAAGAAGAAAGTTCAGCCGGAACATACGTGTGAAAAGGATCCAAGCGTCCCGTGTAATCTGTGTAAATCACACGGAGACGTAATGGATCCAAAAATGCCCGAAGAACAATTTGAATGTACGGATTCACAGTTGGTTGAAAATTTAAGAAAATTGTTAAACAGAGAAAAAGCGAACGACGAAGAACCATCCACGAGTAAATCGTGGGCAGATATGGATGACGATGATGAACTGCCTCGCCTCCCTTCATCGTACAGAATCGATAGCCAAGCTTAAAAATTTTTTGACAAGTTATATCAGGATGGAAAGGGAGCTGCTAAACCGAACGATACAGGTATTAGCTGCGTTAGGTAATGGTTTAATTTTGATAGATTGTATTGTAAGACGATAAATAATAATTATCCAAGAATGAACTTATCATCTCCGCGTACTATGGTAAATGTTGAGCCATTTGGCATTACATTCTCTGTAGAATTTTGTTTTTTAAACTTTAAAAAGGAACGCAGTATTAAAAGTGGTACGGTAGCCATAGTTACTATACGAGGAACCACTTTTGATAGTTTTTTCACGAACCCATTAGTCGCTGAGCGCAAGTGAATACGCCTTAAATTGACACATATATCTATGTAATCGCCCTCGGGTATATTAAATTTGTTTTTATCGACCAAAAACAGTATATCCTTTACTGGATCACTACTGCGCCGGGTCGAACGAGATGTCGAACCTGAACGCGAAATAAACGCAGTCATGTTGGTACTTAATATTAGTACAGAAAAATAATATGCGATTAAAAAAACTCTAATCTAGATCCTAAATTGCTTCCAAACGTGTGAATTTTCCAACGATCCTCTAAATATTTAAATAGTATTAACCTACTATATGAATATTTCAACCTCTCACTGATAGGAAAATCCTTACATTCCTGTCTAGGAGGCAAACTTTGCCATGTATCAAAATTGTCGCTGTACCATTTCTCTTTCTCGTTATTATCAATTTCAGACCTCATGTACATGGTCAATTTTTCGCTGTCCGAATTTATTGAATTATACTCACTCATCAGTGATGAAATCGTCATTGTACATTCTTCTTTGTCCAAAGTCTGAATCTTCTTTCGAATCCTCTCCTTAAAATGACGAAGTTGTTGTATGTGTCCATTATAGTTTGAGTTTTCGCCGTACATGATAAAGTCATTCTTATTTCTTCTCTTGAAGTCAGAAAGAGTTTTTTCTGACTTCAATTGAATGTCTTCTAGCTTTTGTTTTACACTAGCCATTCTTATATGTAATAGTGTTCTTTTTCTTTATCTGAATTGACTTCGATTGTATGTGAGAATTTATCATTTACCGATACCTCAAGTATGACCTCTTCATTTGCCTCGTTGGTTGTGATTATATATCCCTTTGGTTCCTTAACCGTAATAGAAGGATAATTTGTAAATCTAACGGGGGTAGTAGAGACAATGACGGGTAAATGACGATCTTCCTCTGGTTCATGGGATTCTTGTCCGAGTATGTCCATCAGTGATGGTTGTCGCTGAATAGGTTCCGGGGTAAGCAACTCCCGGAAGTTCTGTAATATATCGGAAAACATTTTTCCTTCTTTATTGGTGCCGATGGAGTTATTAACTCCCTATCTTCGTCGTATAAAATTTTATGCCAGATTATTCGCTGAACGTCGGAACACAAAGAATCCGTCGCTTGTAAAAATGCTAAAGTGTATTCGTGTGTGACCAAAGGAATGTAATCCATTTTACTTTTTATCAAAAGTGAAGCCAACTTAGGAATTATTTACCCAAAACTGCTTGACTGACAATAGTAACAACCCCCGTGACTATGACCATATACTGGAGTATAACAAGAGTTTTAGCTCGGTCGGTCTCGGGTTTGAATTCCGACCCTCCTGCGGTACTCATCATAGAAAATGCGTAATAATATGGATCAATCGGACGCTTAAATCCAAATTCATCTGGGTATATACTGTACAACTGACCAAATGCAATTGTAACCAACGTGATCAACGCAACCTCATTAAATATGATTTTACTCAACATGTTACTATAGATGTAGATAATAGTCTTGGACGACATTTAGTTCTCATGATGTGTCGTGGTCTGGAAGGTGGTAGTGCGTGTAACAAGTGTGTCTTTGTCGTAATTGACGCCGCACCCAAAAACAATCCACTCGTTAATATACGAGTAGCTGGTACGCCATATTTAACGGGAATTGTGTATATCCCATTGTCCAAATCATCATCAACATCATCTATGTCTGCCATATTACTTATACCAGTCGTAAGCAATGCCATTGATACAACATCACCAGGAATAACATCAACGCCCGAAATCATATGGGGAACCACGGTAATATTACAAGACCATAGAGTACCAACATAAAACGGTTTTAAAATGGGAAAACGCTTTTTAAGGGGATCATATATTTGCAAACATGAAGCCTCGACTAATGCCCATAATGGGTGATTGTAATAATACAGGATACTCATAGATAAAATAAGGGACAACGTAAGTAATTCGGGATTATCTTCGGTTTTGCCGTCCAGATATCTATCAGAACCATACACATATCTAGCGGAAGATAAAATGAATAAAAATGGGAGCGGTTCGAGGGGAGTTCCAGATAATAACGCCAATACGGACATTATAATACCTACACCAAATCCAGGAAACATTATTCTTGTATTAATTAGATCATTCCATTTTATACCGCTTTTTTAAAACATCCTGTTCTAATGATAACTTCTCCTTGTGTACATTTTCAATAGTTTTACTAATACCTTCCTGTAACACTTCAAGTGTTAGGTGTTGTTTCATATTTTCGTAATAAACTTGAGCTTTGTTTGGTGCGAGTTTCATGTTTCTATGCACAAATTTACTGAGTGTAGCAACAATCATTGGAACCTTTTTCATGAAAAGACATGTATCGATAGTTAAACCAACAACAAACCTATACACAAATGTCGGTTCAATTATATTTTTGAGTGCCTTGAAGTAAAGCCACCACATCGTATGTTAATTATTAACTTTTTTTTTATATTGGTATATTTCATAATATGTCTCTGCATGATTTACCAAAAAAGGTTCAGTATGTGATGTTGGATTCTAATTTTGTGGATGGGACAAATAATACATTTGCGCTTCATCTAAATCTCAAGTCCAATACACACGTCGAAGACATGAGTCGTGTAATGGGCATCAAAATGGTTGATTTCTATATCACCCAGGTCGGAGCACAAGCTGGTACTGGAACCCCTTTCACAGCGACGACTAAAATAGAGGGAGAAAGTGACTATGGTGAAGGATTTGTTAAAATGTCATTAGACGGGAAACGAATAATAGTCGGGGGTCCAGACGCGGATGAAAATGGAAATGCTAGTGGTCGTGCGAAAGTATACGAAAAAACTTCCAGTGGATGGACACAAGTAGGAAACACCATAGCAGGTGCCACGAATGGAAATAAAGCTGGGTGGGGTTTGGCAATAAATGATGTAGGTTCGCGTGTGGCAGTTGGTTCATACAACGCGCATGCGGGTGGAACTAGAAATGGTTTGATAGACATGTACGAATATAATATCTCAACCGGAAACTGGGATAGGATGGGTTCGACTATTAATGGAGAATTCGGGAGTTTATTTGGTATTTCAATGGCCATGAATGCGGTCGGGGACATCGTGTGTGCGGGCGCCTATAGCTATGATTTGTCTAATAACAACCGGGGTCTCATTCGTGCATATGAATGGAATGGTTCAGCTTGGTCTCAAAAGGGTGCCGATATAGTGGGAGCCGCAGGGAATTCTGAACAACTTGGTTGGTCCGTATCGATATCGGGAGACGGTGAAAGAATTGCGGGTGGATCATATCAATATAACATAAGCGGCGGAAACGATGCGGGTGCTATGAGAATATACGCCTGGGATGGCACAAATTACACACAAATGGGCGGATCTCCCCTCTTGGGTGATGCCGAGGGTGACGAAGCTGGATATTCAGTATCTATATCAACCGACGGTACTACCGCTGCGATGGGTTTCCGTGAAGCTGCGTTAGGTGGCGGTCTTAACAAGGCTGGTCGGGTAAGAGTGTTCAAATACAACACAACTTCGAGTACGTGGGAACAATATGGCGCTGATATCTTGG
>MDSV01019805.1_pt1 | contig 17073 bp, 22 predicted proteins | sample 810851 | NCBI WGS metagenome assembly MDSV01 (sample SAMN05326640, study PRJNA326480) | marine metagenome | isolation source: seawater | place: Atlantic Ocean: North East | collected 2012 | reverse complement strand
TGAGTAGTGGTGCCTCGGGAAGGATTCGCACCTCCGACACAAGCCTTTTCAGGGCTCTGCTCTACTCCTGAGCTACCGAGGCAATAATTAAAATCTAAATATAATTCTGCCTTTTGTAAGATCATAGGGTGTAACTTCAACTGTAACATTATCACCTTGTAAAACTCTAATTCTATTTTTTCTCAATTTTCCTGCTGTATGTGCTGTTACAATGTGATTATTTTCTAATTGTACTCTAAACATAGCGTTAGGTAATAAATCAATTACTTTACCTTTAAATTCAAGCAAATCTTGTTTTGACAAATCTATTTTCTCCCAATTCTTAGTTTTACTGATCTTGCATGACCTTCTAAACCTTCAAAGTTTGCAAGAGTTATAACTGAAGGGCCAAGAGTTTCAATACCCTTTTTTGATAAGTTTATATAAGAAATTCTTTTATAAAAATCATAAACACTTAACCCTGACGAAAATTTAGCAGATCCTGAAGTTGGTAAAACATGATTAGTACCTGCCAAGTAATCTCCAAAAGCTTCTGTTGAATATTTGCCTAAAAAAATTGAACCTGCATTTCTAATTTTATTAACAATTTTTTTATAATTTCTGAGATTTAATTCTAAATGTTCTGGTGCCAATCTATTAACTATTTCAACCAATTTTTTATCTGAATTAGTATAAATCAAAATACCATTTTTATTTAAACTTTTCGACGCAATTAATTTTCTTGGCAAACTTTTTAATTGATTAATTAAAGAATTTTGAACCTTATTAATTAAATTTTTATCTTTTGATATCAAAATACTTTGAGATAATTCATCATGTTCGGCTTGAGCAATTAAATCTGATGAAATCCAATCTGCATTACTAAATTTATCACCTACAACTGTAATTTCTGAAGGCCCAGCAACCATATCTATACCCACATCTCCAAAAACTTCTTTTTTTGCTGCAGTTACATATAAATTACCTGGACCAACTATTTTATTAACTTTCAAAATTTTTTTTGTTCCATACGCCAAAGCTGCTATTGCTTGAGCGCCACCAATTGAGTAAATTTCTTTTATATTGCATTTTTTCGCAGCATATAAAATTCCTGGGTTTTGTTTTCCTTTTTTATTTGGACTAACCATCACTATTCTCTTTACTCCTGCTATAATTGCCGGAATAGCATTCATCAAAACAGTGCTTGGATATGAGGCTGTTCCACCTGGAACGTAAATTCCAACAGATTCTATTGGTAAGTATTTATAGCTTAATCTATTTTTTAATTTATCTTTATAGTAAATATTTTTAATCTTTTGCTTTGAGTGAAATTTAAAAATTCTATTGAATGCAATATCAATTGATTTCCTAACATTATTATCTAGTAAACTAATTTTTTTGGTAATTTCTTTTGAGTCTAAAATAATATTTGAATTACCTGAAAATTTTTTTTCATATCTCAAAACAGACTTATCACCATTTTTTTTTACATCTTTAATAATTTTTTCAATTAAACCTGAATTAAGTCTTATTTTACTCTTTCTATTTAATAAAAATTGATCAAAATAAGAGTCAAAATTTTTTTTCGATGCATTTAAAATTTTAATCATTTATAATTCTTTTTTTGGTCTTCTAATGTAACTTCAACTATTTCTGTAGATAATGTTATATATGCATTATTTGAAAAAATTAAGTTTATCTCAAAATTTTTTTCACTTTTCAAAAGATCAATAGTAATTAAATCAAGCACTAAATCTCTATCTTTTTGATTAATATTCTTTGATTTTACATTATCTACGAATTCAAATTTACAAATACTTTTGATTTTAAAATTTTTTTCTTCTTCTCTAGTGAATCTTTCAAGGGAAAGTAAAAAAATCTTATTCTTCGCTAAATATTTAATATTTGAAATATGAACTTTTGCATTTGAGCAACAGGCTGATATTATTTGTAAACCTTGTTTATCTTTTGCGATAATCTTTGCTAAGTATTCTTTTTCCATTACTTAAGAAGTTCTTTTAATTTTAGCACCAAGTTTTTTCAATTTTTTCTCAATTTGTTCATAGCCTCTATCAAGGTGATAGATTCTATTTATTTTTGATTTACCTTTTGCAGCCATAGCGGCGAGTATTAATGATACAGAAGCTCTTAAGTCAGTAGCCATTAATTCTGCAGAATTAAATTTAATATTGCCTTTTATAGTTGCAGTATTTCCTTTAATGCTTATGCTTGCACCCATACGATTTAATTCTGCTACATGCATAAATCTATTTTCAAATATATCCTCTTTTATAATTGAACTTTTACTTGCTTTACAAAGCAACACCATCATTTGTGCTTGTAAGTCAGTTGGAAATCCAGGATAAGGTGAAGTTTTAATTTTAATATTTTTAATTAATTTATTCCCTTTTACATAAATTTCATTATTTTTTATTTTTATATTTGTGCCAATTTTTTTTAAAATCTTTATTTCTGTTTTAATAATTTTTGGATCAATGCCACAAATTTTTATATCCCCTTCTGTTAATGCCGAAGCAATTAGATATGTGCCAGCTTCAATTCTATCCGGCATTACTTCATAACTAATTTGGCTTAAATTTTTACATCCAATAATTTTAACAGTTCTTTTTGATATCCATTTTATTTTACACCCCATTTTATTTAAAAAATTTACCAAATCTTTTATTTCAGGTTCTATTGCACAATTTGATAGAATAGTTTCTCCTTTAGCTAGACTTGCAGCAATTATTAAATTTTCAGTTGCACCTACCGAAATTTTGGGAAATCTTATTTTTGAACCCTTAAGGCCCTTCGGTGCTGTAGCATATACATAACCCTGAACAATTTTATATTTAACTCCTAAATCTGAAAGTGCTTTTAAATGAATATCAATTGGACGTGTACCGATTGCACATCCACCTGGTAAAGAGACCTTTGCCTTGCCATACTTTGCTAAAAGTGCTCCTAATACTAAAATTCCTGCTCTCATAGTTTTGACTAAATTATATGAGGCAAAAGTTTTTATTTTTAAATCATTTTTAATTGAAATAATATTTTTATTTTTTACAAAATTTACTTTTGATCCTAGAGACTTTAAAAGTAAAATCATAGTTTCAATATCTTTTACTTTTGGAAGATTTTTTAAATATATTTTTTTATTTGATAATAAAGTTGCAGCTAATATTGGTAAAGATGCATTTTTTGATCCTGAAATTCTAACCTGTCCTTTGAGCTTTGTGGCTCCAAAGACTTCCAACTTTTTCATTTTTATACTTTAGGTAAAGTTACTCCAGTTTGTCCCATGTATTTTCCATTTCTGTCTGCATAAGTTACTTCTGGTATTTCATTCCCTTTTAAAAATATAAATTGAGCTACACCTTCATTTGCATAAATTTTAGCTGGTAGTGGTGTTGTATTTGAAAATTCTAATGTTACATAGCCTTCCCAACCCGGTTCCAGTGGAGTTACATTAACAATTATTCCACACCTGGCGTATGTTGATTTTCCTAAACAAACAACCAAAACATCTTTTGGTATTTTAAAATATTCGACTGTTCTTGCTAATACAAATGAATTAGGTGGTATTATGCATTCATTAACATTTTTTGTTACAAAATTGCTTGCCTTAAAATTTTTTGGATCAACTATTTCTGAATTTACGTTAGTGAATATTTTAAATTCATCAGAAACTCTGGCATCGTAACCAAATGATGAAAGCCCAAAAGAAATTTTATCTCCTCTAATTTGTTTATCCTCAAATGGAGATATCATTTCTTCATCTTTTGACATCTTTTTGATCCATTTATCATTTTGTACTGTCATTTTTTATTTTTATTAATTAATTTTTTTTGAAATATTTTTCTTTTTTTTAAATTTTTTTTTAAAGCTAATTCAAGCTTTTGAATTTTGTTTTTCTTATTCACTTTTTATCTGGATTGGTTAAAAAATCTAAAGTAATGGGTTTTGATGTATCTAATACTTTATTACTTTCATTTTCTACGTTTTTTTTGACTCCACTTTTTGCTTCACGCTTAGCTTTTTTTTCTGCTAATTTTCGAAGTCTCTTGGCTTGTTTTTCCATAGCCTTCATTCCTCTAGTAGATTTATAATCGTAATGAATTCCCATAACAGTTTTTTTTATATAGATATAAATCATTATAATAAAAAAATTAAGGCAATAATTTGAATAAAGTTGTTTAATACATTAGATTTTAAGCAAATGCTTATTTTGCCCCTATAGTTAAATGGCATAACACATCCATGGTAAGGATGAATTTCAAGTTCGATTCTTGATTGGGGCACCAATTCAATTTTTATAAAAAAATTTTTTGATAATTAAAGTAACTAAAATAAGAATAAAAAAACATACTATAGGAATATATATTTCTGGTGAATAGATCATTTCTAAGAACGAAGGCGCTGTTTCATTATCGATAATTATTTTTTCAATTCCACTTCCCAAAGTTACCATTACAAAAATAGAAGGGATTATTCCTATAAAAGTTCCCAACAGATAATTTTTAATACTAACATTAAAAATAACTGGTAGAACATTTGCTATTTGAAAAGGTATGCCACCAACAAATCTATAGAGAAGAAAAAAACCTATCTCATTTTTTTTAAATTTAGTCTCTAAATTTTCGTATTTAGTTAGAAAATTTTTTTTTATAAAATCTTTTAAAAAATAATTTGCAAAAATATATAAAAGCATTGCTCCTATTGATAATCCTAAAGCAACAATTAATGTTCCTATCCACTTTCCAAAAATGAATCCTCCTAATAATGCTACAGGAGTTCCAAAACCTAACATTAAAACCCAAAAAATAGTTGCTAAAAGATAAACCATACAAATAAAAACAAAATTTGTATCTTTTATTTTTTTTAACTCAACTATATTGGATTGAATAAACTTATAGCTAGTTAATTCATCCATGCTAAATTTTGAGAAAAATAAGATTAAAAAAGATATTAATAAAATTGAATAAAATAAACCAAGAAATATTTTAATTTTTTTAGTTTTATCCATAAATAATTACATTATTATAAAATCTTCTATTGTTATTTATATATTTAATTACTATAAAGATCGAAAATTTAATAAAATCTTAACCAATTTATGAAAAGAACATACTCTCCATCTAATATCAAAAGAGCTAGAAAACATGGTTTTAGATCAAAAATGAAAAGTAAAGGCGGAAAAAAGCTTTTAGCAAGAAGAAGAGCAAAAGGCCGAAAATCATTAACAGTATCTGTTTAGTAAATGAAAAGCAAAATTATTGCTCTTTCCAAAAGTGAAGACTTTAGGTTCCTACTGAAAGGCAAAAAAATTTCTAACAAATATCTAACTATTTTTTTTAGTAAAATTACTAATAAAGATAATAAAAGATTAAATATTAGTTTTGTTACTAAAAAAAAAATAGGCAATGCAGTTAAAAGAAATAAAATTAAAAGAAGATTAAGAAATATTATGAATGACGCAATAAAAGATCTAAGTCTTAATTTAGATTATTCATATCTTGTTATAGCCAAGATAACTATGTTAAACAATGAATATACTAAAATAAAAGAAGTATTATTTACAGATTTGAAAAGGATTAAATGATGAAAGTTTTTTCAAAAATAATGATTGGAATAATTAAAGCTTACCAAATTTTTGTAAGTCCTTTTCTCGCTCCATCTTGTCGATATCTTCCTACTTGTTCAGAATACTTTATCGATTGCCTAAAAACTTTTGGTTTTTTAAAAGGAACTTCTTTAGGAATAAAGAGATTGTTATCCTGTCATCCAATAAAATTTCTTGGTGGTGGAGAAGGTTATGATCCTGTTAAAAATTTTAAGGTTAAAAAATAATGGACAGTAAAAATGTAATAGCAGCAATTTCACTAAGTGCAGCAGTAATAATACTTTATTCACTCTTCTTTGCTCCAACACCTGATCAAATAAATCAAAACCAAATTCAAAAAGAAAGAATTGAAGAAAATAAAGTTGTAAAAGATTCCGACGCACCAAGTTTAGATCTTAATGAAAAAATAACTAAACTAAATAGAAAAGAAGCCTTAGAAGAAAATGACAGAATAAAATTTGAAAATAAAAATATTATTGGTTCTATTTCTCTTAAGGGTGCCTCAATTGACGACTTAACCTTTAAAGAATACAATGTAGAACTTAACAGTAGAAAGAAAGTTACTTTATTAAGTCCAAGAAATATTGAAGATGGATATTTGGTTGAAAGTGGTTTTGTAACAAATAATAAAAACATTGATATGCCAGATTCATCTACAATATGGAAGGTGGTAGGTAATAACAAATTAACGAACAAAGATCCTATAAAATTAATCTGGAGTAATAATCAAGGTATTACATTTGAAAAAAATATATCCCTTGATGATAAATTTTTGTTTACCATTAAAGAAAAAATAATAAATTCCTCAGATAAGACCTACAACTTTTATCCATATGGACAAATTATTAGAAATAAAATACCAGAAATATCTGGATTTTATATTCTTCATGAAGGTCCAATAGCTACTCTTGATGATGAACTTATTGAAGAAGATTACGATGATATTCAAGAAAAAAAATTTTCTAGAATTGCTCAAAATGGATGGTTAGGAATTGGAGATAAATTTTGGATCACATCAATTATTCCTGAGAGAAATAGAGAATTTAAAACAACTTTTGACTACAAAAACAAATTTAGAGCGAACTATATTTCTACTAGTGGTCTAGAAGTAGGTTCAAATTCTTCAATCGAAGAAAAAATTCAAATTATAATAGCTGCAAAAAGAGTAAATGTAATTGATGGCTATGCAGAAGACCTGGGGATAAATAAATTTGATCTTACAATTGACTGGGGATTTATGTATTTCATAACAAAACCATTATTTTTTGCTTTGGACTACTTTTTTAAATTGTTTGGAAATTATGGTTTAGCAATTATAGCTATAACAGTATGTATTAGAGTAGCATTTTTTCCACTTGCCAATTTTTCATTTAGATCAATGGCAAAGATGAAAATTCTACAACCTGAGATGACTAGATTAAAAGAATTGCATAAAGATGACAAAATGAAACTACAACAAGAAATGATGGCTCTATATAAGAAAGAAAAAGTAAACCCTATGAGTGGATGTTTGCCAATACTTGTTCAAATCCCAGTATTTTTTGCATTATATAAAGTTTTATTTGTAACTATTGAAATGAGACATATGCCTTTTTATGGCTGGATACATGATTTATCAGATAGAGATCCAACTTCAATTTTTAACTTATTTGGTTTAATTCCTTGGGATCCACCTTCTTTTTTAATGATCGGAGTCTGGCCTGTATTAATGGGTCTAAGTATGTACGTTCAACAAAAACTAAATCCAACACCACCAGATCCCATACAGGCTAAAATATTTATGTTCTTTCCTTTATTTTTAACCGTAATACTCGCTCCTTTTCCTGCAGGCCTGGTTATTTACTGGACTATCAATAATATTTTAACAATGGCTCAACAAGTTTTTATAATGAAAAGAACTTCTGTAAAAACAACTTAAATGCTCCCTATAAAAGAAGATGAATTAAAAAAAATTTTACCTGCGGATGGGCCACCAATAGACCAGGTATCTAAATATATTAAGAAATATAAAGATGATATAATAGTAATTAAGTATGGGGGAAATGTTTTTATTGATAGAAATATATTTAATAACTTTATAGATGACATAAGCATATTAAATAAAATTGGACTTTCAATTGTAGTAGTTCATGGTGGTGGTCCTAGAATAAAAAGAGAATTAGATAAAACAAATATTAAATCAAAATTTATCAGAGGTTTAAGAGTAACAGACGAAAAAGTTATAAATATAGTCGAAAATGTATTAATAGATTTTAATAAAGATATAGTTGACTCTCTAAAAAAAAAAGAGTCTTTAGCAGTTTCAATCAACACTAAGAATAATAATATTATTGAAGTAATTCCTGAAGAGGAAGAGCTTGGCTTTGTTGGAATACCTAATAAAATTGATAATAATATCATAATTGATGTAATCAAAAAAAATTTAATTCCTATCATCTCACCTTTGGGTCTAGGGAAAAATAATCAAACTTATAATATAAATGGAGATACGACCGCTGGAGCAATAGCGAAAGCTTTAAAGTCTAGAAGATTACTTTTAATGACAAATGTAGAAGGTGTCTTGGATAAAGAAAAAAATCTAATCGAAGAAATTTCTTCTTCAGAAATTTTGAATATGATTGATAATGAGACTATTACCGAAGGTATGATACCTAAAATAAATACTTGCTTAGATGCTATAAATAATGGAGTGACTGCTGTGGGAATTATAGATGGTAGAAAAAAACACTCTATACTATTTGAAATATTCTCTGATAAGGGCTCTGGAACTTTAATAAGAAAATGAAAAGTTTAAAAGAAATGAAATATCTTCTTTTAGACCTTGATGGGGTTTGTTATGGCAAGCATAATAACTATTCCTTAGAAAAAGTATTTGGACAAGTATCTAATCGTATGACAAAGTTTATATCTGAAAGACTTAAAATAGATCTAAAAGCAGCTAAAAAGCTACAGACTGATTATTTTTACAAATATAATACAAGTTTAAATGGTCTAATGATACACCACGATATACCTCCACAAGAGTTCTTAAAATACGTTCATTCAATCGATCTATCTTTTATGAAGGAAGATAAAGTTATGAGAAATGAACTTGAAAAATTAGATATGGAAAAATTTATTTTTACAAATGGAAGTGCAAGACATGCTGAAAATATTTTAACACACTTGGGTATATATGATCTTTTTGGAAGAGATAGAGTTTTTGATATTCAAGATAGTGGGTATGTTCCTAAACCTGAGGCAAAAACTTTTGATTTAATGGTTAAAAAATTTGGTATCAATCCAAAAGAAACGATTTATATAGAGGATATTGCTAAAAATCTAAGTATTGGGCATGAACGAGGCTGTACAACTGTTTGGTTAATTAATGATGAACATTTTGGAAAGATGGACTCTGATAAAGATTATATTTCTTATAAAATCGAAAATCTGTCTTTATTTCTAAAAGAAATAAGGTTATTAAAAAGTAAATAAATTATGTCTTTAGAAAAAATTATAAATGAAGCTTGGAAAAACAAAGACCAAGTAAATCAAGATTCTGAACAAAAACTTAAGGATACAATTAATAAAGTTATTGCTGATTTAGATAGTGGAAAAGTAAGAGTGGCTGAAAAAATAAATGGTGAGTGGATTACTCATCAACATATAAAAAAAGCAATTATGTTAAGTTTTAGAATTTATCCTATGGAAAATTTAAGCGGACCATATAGTAGTTGGTATGATAAAGCACATTTATTAAAAGGTAAAACTGCAAACTGGACAAAAGAACAGCATGAAGCAGCTGGTTTTAGAATGACACCTAATAGTCCTGTTCGTCCTGGTTCTTTCATTGGAAAGAATGCTGTCCTTATGCCATGTTATGTAAATATCGGAGCTTATATTGGTGAAGGAACAATGATGGATACTTTTAGTCGTGCAGGTAGTTGTTGTCAGATAGGAAAAAATTGTCATATTTCTGCTGGTTCCGGAATTGGTGGTGTTTTAGAACCGGCACAAGCATTACCAACAATTATAGAAGATAATGTTTTTGTTGGAGCGATGTCTGAAGTTGTTGAGGGAGTAATAGTAGGTGAAGGATCAGTCTTGAGTATGGGCATGTATATTGGTCAATCAACTAAGATAGTGGATAGAAAAACTGGTGAAATAATTTATGGGAAAATTCCACCTTATTCGGTTGTTGTTCCCGGTTCACTCCCAGACAAAAAAAATTCATCTTCGCCATCTTTATATTGTGCAGTAATAATTAAAAAAGTAGATGAAAAAACAAGATCAAAAACTTCTATTAACGATCTATTAAGAGATTAAATGCCTATTTTTAATGAAATTAAATTAGCAAAAGAGCTAATCAGATTCCCAAGTATTACCCCTACTGATGCAGGTGTAATGAATTTTTTGAGAAAAAAATTAGTTGCAATTGGATTCAAGTGTAAAATTTTAGAATTCAAAGAAAAAAACACAAAACCTGTTAAAAATCTCTATGCAAGATTTGGTAGTAAAGGTCCAAATTTTATGTTTGCAGGACATTTAGATGTTGTGCCCCCAGGAAATCTTAAAGAATGGAAAGTAAACCCTTTTAATCCAACGATTAAAAACGGACAACTTATTGGAAGAGGTGCAAATGATATGAAGGGTAGTATAGCTTGTTTTGTTTCTGCAATAAGTAAATTTCTATCTGATAATAATAATTTTAATGGTTCAATTAGTTTATTAATAACTGGTGATGAAGAAGGTGTGGCAATAAATGGAACTAAAAAAGTAGTAAATTATTTAAAAAGAAAAAAAGAAAAAATTAATTATTCTCTTATTGGAGAGCCTACTAATTTAACACGCTTGGGAGAAATGATTAAAATTGGCAGAAGAGGTTCTATTACTGCAAATTTAGTGGTTATTGGAACTCAAGGCCATGTGGCTTATCCTAATAGAGCAAACAACCCATCAACTACAATGATAAAAATTTTAAAGAGATTGAAGGAAATTAAATTTGATAAAGGAACAAAAAATTTTCAAGCCACTAATCTAGAAGTTACTAAAATTAATATAGATAACTCAGCAGATAATGTAATACCTGGTTTTATAACTGCTTCTTTTAATATTAGATTTAATAACAAGCATTCCTCTATTTCTTTAAAAAAAAAATTAAACTTAATAATTAAAAATATTACTAAAAAAAACAATTGTAAGTTTAAGATTGATTATATGGTTTCAGGAGAGTCTTTCTTAACTAAACCAAATAAAACATCTTTCATGATTCAAAAAACAATAAAAAAAATAACTAAGATTAATACTAAATTTTCTACAACTGGTGGAACTTCAGATGCGAGGTTTATTAGAAAAATTACTCCTTGTCTAGAATTTGGTTTAGTTGGAGGGAAAAAAAATGGAGGAATGCATAAAGTAAATGAATCTACTTCTATTTCAGACTTAAAAAAATTGAATACTATTTATTTGAAAATCTTAGAAAACTATTTTAAATGAAAACTGGTTTGATAACCTCAGATACTTATCAAAATCATAATACAGGAAATGGTCATCCTGAACAAATTTCTAGAGTTTCAGTAATTATTGAAAATTTAAAAAAAAAAAAGAAAAATCTTATTTGGAAAAAACCATCAAAGGTTAGTAACAACATATTAGAGTCAACACATGATAAAGAATATATCAAATTTGTTAAAAATTCTTTTCCAAAAAAAGAATTATCTTATTTGGACAGCGATACAATCATTTCTCCAGGAAGTAAGGATGCTACAATTGATGCAGTAGGTTCAATTATTACTGCTATTGATGGGGTTCAAAATAATGAGTTTAAAAATGCTTTTTGTGCTGTAAGACCTCCTGGACATCATGCAGAAAAAAATAAAGCAATGGGATTTTGTATTTATAATAATGTAGCTGTAGGTGCACATTACTTAATTGAAAAATATAAACTAAATAAGTTAGCTATAATAGATTTTGATGTTCATCATGGAAATGGGACTCAAAATATCTTCAATGATAACAAAAAAGTTTTATATATTTCTACACATCAATATCCATATTATCCTGGTTCAGGATCAGAAAATGAAAAAGGTAAATATAATAATATTTTTAACATACCTTTGCCAGCTGGGACGACTTCTAGAGAATATTTAAATGCCTATGAGTTTGTATTAAAAAGAATTGACAAATTTAAACCTGAGTTCATACTTTTCTCAGCAGGTTTTGATGCACATCAAGATGATCCTCTGGCCCAACTACAATTAAATTCTAAAGATTTTTATGATATAACTAAGAGAACATTAGAAACCTCTAAAAATTATTGTAATGGTAAGGTTGTCTCAATCTTAGAAGGTGGGTATGACCTTAATGCACTTCAGGAAAGTGCTGAGATGCATGTTAATGCACTTATAGAATTTAATTGAAAATTATTAATTTATCATTATAGAGCTCTTAGTGAAGATTTACAGAATTAAAAAATCAAATATAGATAGAAATGGACGTGGTCTCTATGCCACAAAAAATATAAAAGCTGGAACCAAAATAATAGATTATCTCGGGAAGATTATTACAAAAAAACAATCAGAAAAATCTGATAAATTTGATAATAAAAAGCCTATTTATCTTTTTAATTTAAATGAAAAATATGATCTCGATGGAGACGTTTCTTGGAATACTGCAAGATTAATTAATCACTCATGCTCTAATAATTGTGATTATAATGGTTCAGGTCTTAAACTTTGGGTTATAGCTATAAAAGATATTAAAAAAGGTGAAGAGATAACCTGTGATTATGGATTTGGATATGATGAAGATTACAAACAATTTCCTTGCAAATGTAATTCAATTAACTGCTGTGGTTATATTGTGCGATCAGAATCTAGATGGAGAATAAATAAAAGATTTAAGAAATCTGGAAGACTTAGTAGATAACTTTTTCTAAAAATAACCCACAAGCAGGTGCTGGTGGTGCACACAAAGTTCTTTTTTTGGATTTAAGAATTATCTCAAATTTATTCAAATCCCATTTATTTTCTCCTAAATATTTTAAACAACCAACCATAGATCTAACTTGTTGTTTAAGAAAGGATTTAGATTTAAATTTAATTTCTATTAAATCTTTTTTTCTTTTTATCTTAACTGATTTCATGGTTCTTATTGCATTTTTTGCACTACAACTAGAAGATCTAAAAGTTGAAAAATCTTTAGTTCCAGTCAATTTTTCTGCACCTTTTTTCATTAAATCTATATTTAATTTTTTTGAAACATGCCAACATCTTTCTTTTTCAATTGATGGTTTAATAATACGATTTAATATTAAATATTTATAAATTCTTTGTTTAGCTGAAAATCTTGCATGAAATTTAAAATTTTTCTTAGTTATACTTAATATAGAAATATTCTTTTTATTTATGAAATAATTAATTGATTTTAAAAATAATCTTAAATTTTTTATTTCACTTTTACAGTCAAAATGAGCTGATTGTTCAATAGCATGTACCCCAGTATCTGTCCGTCCTGAGCCAATTAAAATAATTTTTTCTTTTAAGATTTTTTTAATTTCATTTTGAATAAATTTTTGAATAGAGTTTCCTTTAGATTGGATTTGCCATCCTATAAAATCAGTTCCTACATATTCAATTAAAATTTTATATCTATACATTATTCAAATTTGAACCTTTTTTAATTTTTGATCCAAGCACAAATTCGTTAATATTTTGAGTATTTTTTCCCTGCCTTTGAATTTGAAGAATTTTAATGGAAGTCCCATTTTTACAGGATATCTCTAAATGATCATTTATTACTTCTCCTATTTTTAAACTACTACTACCTATTTCAGCTTTCAAAATTTTATATCTTTCGCCCTTATAAATAAACCATGCTCCTGGATTTGGATAAAGTCCATTAATTTTTCCCAAAATATTTTGAGCAGTATCATTCCAATTGATTTTACCTTCTGATTTTTCAATTTTTTTTGCATAAGTTGCCTTACTTTCATCTTGTTTAACAAATTCTAATTTATCTTGAAAAATGTCATCTATGTTTTCTAAAATTTTTTCTGATGCTAGCATTGATAATTTTTCTGATAATTTTTCTGAATTATCTTCTTTATCAATTTTAACTTTATAATGATTACATATTGGCCCCGAATCTAGCTTTTCCTCAATTTTCATGATACTTATTCCTGTTTCATTATCCAAATTCATAATTGATCTTTGAATTGGTGCAGCACCCCGCCATTTAGGTAAAAGAGAGGCGTGTATATTAATAAAACCTTTTTTTGTTAAATTTAAAAAATTTTTTGGTATAATCTGTCCGTAGGCTACAACGATAGCTATATCAGCTTCTAAATTTTTTAAATATTCATATTCTTCTTTATTGTCTTTAAGTTTAATTGGAGAACGAAATTCTAAATTTAAGACTTCAGAAATATTTTGAATAGGAGATTTATTTTCTTTTTGACCTCTATTAGATTTTTGTGGTGGTTGTGTGTATACTACTGAAACTTGATAACCATTTTGATATAAAGACTTCAAAATTGGCACAGAAAAAATAGGTGTGCCCATAAAGACAATTTTTTTTAACATTGACTAAACAACTATTCTATCTGGCTTATTTTTAGATAACTTTTTAATTATCATTGATTTTTTTAATTTTGATAAATAATCAATAAATAATACTCCTTCAAGATGATCCATTTCATGTTGAATACAGGTAGCCAACAAACCTTCAGCTTTAAGTATTTTTTTCTCACCATCATAATTTAGATATTCAACTTCACATTTGCTAGGTCTCTCTATTTCTGCGAATTGATTAGGAACTGATAAACAACCTTCTTCATAAATAGATTTTTCAGGATTTTTATTCTTAATAACCGGGTTTACAAAAAACATTGGTTCTTTTTTGTTTTCTTCACGGCAAATATCCATCACAATTATTCTTTTTGGAATTCCAATTTGAATTGCAGCGAGTCCAATACCTTTTGCATCGTACATGGTATCAAGCATATCATCCATTAGTTTTTGTTCTTCAATTCCAACTTTGTCTACAGGTTTAGAGATTTCTCTTAAAAGCTTGTTAGGTTCTGTTAAAATTTTTTTTATTGTCATAAATTAAGAATATTTTATTATAATATTTAAACTTTTAAAGGAAGAATTTTTAGTAATATTTTATTTCTTATAGGATCAATATTTAGCTGATTTAATGCACTTACAATAAAATATAACGTATCTGAGCCTATATTTTTTAATTCATCCTCTCCAATAATTTGAACAAGTCTTAAAATAGCCATACCAATTTCATTATTATCTATAAGTTCTTGAATATCATTAGGCATACTCAAATTATTTGTATCATATAATTTACTGTACTTTTTTGAAACATTTACACCATCAGATTTTAAAGATTCAATTAAAATTATATCTTTTGTTGAAACAAAGTAGTTTTTATCTCTTTTTATTTTTTTTAATAAATCATTCAAATCTTTTTCAATATTTTTAGTTGAAATATCCTTTCTAAAATAGTTTATTAATTTAGACTGATGAATAATTTTGTTATTAAATTTTATTTTTGTTAAACTTTTTTCATTTTTATTTAAAAAATTATTATAAAATCCTGTATAATTGGATGGTATTTCATTAGGATCTAATTCTTTCAAAAACCTAGACATTTCATTATTAAATGCATTTTCTATACCTTCATTAACAAAAGATTCCCTTAAAGTTTTTATCAAATCTATTTTTGGTCCAGCTTCATTAGTTATCAAAATACCTTGATAAAGTAGTGCTCTTCCTTCAATATTAGATAGAAGTTTATAAGATTCTTTAACACTTAGAAGCTGATTTATATTGAATTGAAATCTTTTATATAAATCAAATAATTCTTTTTCGCTGTAATTTTTATCGTGTGTAGCTTTTTCAATTATACTAATCTTATCTATATCTTCCAAATCAATGCCTTCGGGGCTATCTAATAAATTTGAAGTAGAAAGGTATTTCCAAATATATGGGGAAGTAAGTTTATTTGGTTCAAATTTAAAATCAGAACTTGTTCTATGAGATAAATGAAAATCTAAAATTGTTTTTTCAGAAATTTCTGAGTCTATTTTCTTTTCATATTCCATTAAAAAATTAAATTTTTTTTCAAAAAAAATATCCTTGAATCCTAATTCTTTTTTAAGATCAAACTGTAATTGGGCCTCATCTCTTTTATTTTCATTTATTAAACAATAAATATAAAATTTTGAAAGATAATCATCTCTAAAAATTTCATTATTTTTAAATAAAGTATCACATGATCTTTTAATTTCAGAATTTGATAAATGTTCATTAATTAAAAATTTAAGTAATTTTGAATTAGCTTCAACTTCTTGATTTTTTAATAAATATTCCTCAATCAAATCAAAATCTTTATATTTTATGAGCCATTTAATTTTAAAATCTAAAAATTCTTCATTAGAAATGTTATTGGTTGGGTAATAAGAATTTGTTAAAACCAAAGCTTTTAAAATTTCATTAGCATCTTTAGATAGTTTAATTTTTTCAATTTTATTGAATAGATCTGCAATTTGCTTTCCGTCAGAAATTGACCACATATCAATAGTTAAACCATTTTCTGATGGATCATATAAACCAACAATTTTTATGTTTTTTGATAATAAAGTTTCATCTTGTTGAATCTGTTTATCAATTTTATTTTCTGTATTATTGTCAAAAATTGAATTTAGAGGAATATCCTCGTCTAAATTTTCTTCTTTAATATTAGTATTTTCATCAATCTCTTTTTTTTCTAGATTCCATATATCAACTGGTTCATTAGAATATGCTAAAGAAATTATTAAAAAAAAACTTAAAATAATTAATAAAAACTTTTTATTTAATAATTTTAAGATTTTCATTTGGAACAATCTTTTCAATTTTTTTATAAGGTGAAGGAAATTCTATTTTATCAACAAGCACTATGCATATACCAAAGAATACAAAAACTAAAAATACTTTTATTAATATTTTTGCAATACTACGAGACTTGTCTATACTTGTATTTCTTTGAAATTGCATATATCGTTTAATAATTTCAAATTAAGACATATTTGTGTTTTTTCAATAAAGAAACTTATGAAATCAAAAAAAAACCTAATTTTAATAGGAATGATGGGATCTGGAAAGTCTACAATAGGCTCTTTGGTTTCAAAAAAGTTAAATATAAAATTTATCGATATAGACAATGTTTTAGAAAACGATTCAAATATGAAAATCACAGAAATATTTGAAAAGAAAGGGGAAAATTTTTTTAGAAATTTAGAGGAAAAAGTTACTCTAAAATTATTAAACTCCAATAATAATGTGATTTCTCTTGGTGGAGGTGGTTTTATAAATGAAAAAATCAGGAAGGAAGTACTTAAAAATAATTTTTCTTTTTGGCTTAATTGTACAACCCAAACGTTATTAAACAGAATAAAAAATAACAAAAAAAGGCCCATCGCATTTAATTTAAGCAAT
>MDSV01196108.1_pt1 | contig 17077 bp, 15 predicted proteins | sample 810851 | NCBI WGS metagenome assembly MDSV01 (sample SAMN05326640, study PRJNA326480) | marine metagenome | isolation source: seawater | place: Atlantic Ocean: North East | collected 2012 | reverse complement strand
GTTTTTTTGTATATTTAAAATTTAAAATTTTTTTATTATTTTTAAAGTGATAAATTATTTCTTTGTCCTCAATTGCACCGACAAAAATTAATAATACTTTTTTATTTTTCTCAATTTTTTTAAAAGCTTTTATAAGCTCTATAATTCCTTTTTCTTTATTAATTCTTCCTAGATATAGGAAAATGAATGTATCTTTAGGAATTAAATAATTATTTCGCATTTGATTTCTTTTTTTTTTATTAAAAATAAATTTTTTAGTATCAACTCCTCCGACTGAACCTTTGTGTATTACAGTTGATTTATTTAATGAAACAACTTTCTCCTTTATCAAAAATTTTCTTTGAGAAATGCTATCAACCAGAAGTTTATGTGAAAGGTAAAAAATTATTTTATCAATAAATTTATAAAAATGTTTTAAAAAACCTGTTTTTGTTTCCCATATTTGTCCTGTAAACCAGTGAATACGTTTTGGGGTTCTTGCAATAAATGATGCAACTGCAACTATTAGTCCTATTTTAGGAGTAAAAGAAATTGAAATATTTGGTTTTATTTTAATGAAAAAAAATAATGTAACAAAAAATGCTTTAACGTCATACAATACATTTAAACCTCTTTTAAAATTTATATTATTTAGAGATACCTCGCCTGGAATAGATTTTTTTAAATTATGGGCGTCATTACAAAATATAAAGAGTTTATATTTTTTATTTAATTTTTTTATATGATTTAACATAAAATTACTAAAGAAATTGGGTGTATTTGCAATCAAAAATATTTTTGAATTTTTATTCATTTAGAAATTTTTAATTTTTTATACAAAGAAAATTTTGCATTAAAATTAAGCTCTTTTTTAATTTTTTTATTACTGTATGAAACTCTATTAGAAATAACTAAGAATAAATTTATAACTTTTTTTGGAAGAGGAAAAAAAAATAATAGAAATTTTAAAAAGTTAATGGATATATTTATTTTAAAAATTTTTTTGTTGTAATAATTCTGATAGCTTTGATAAAGTTTAGATTGCTTACAATCATCAGAAACAATATATATTTTATTCTTCGATTTTGTCGGATTAAACATTACAGAATTTATAACTTGGTTTAAGTCTTTCACATTTATAAAATTAAAAATAATATCTTTAGAACACCTAATCCAAAAACCATATTTAAGTGAAATTATAATAAATTTTATCAAATTAGACTTTTCATTGCCACCAAACACATTTGAAATTCGTAGAATAGTATATGAAAAATTTCTATTTAAATTTCTTTTAATAACATTTTGAATTAATAAATCCGCTTTAAGTTTACTTTTAGAATACAAATTATCTGTTATATTTGAAGTTTTCTCACTTACAATTTTACGTTCCCCTAAATGATTTCTACTATTGCCATAAACTGAAACACTACTTAAGTGTATGAGCCTCACTTTAGATTTATTATAATTTAAATATCTAAGTAAATCTTTAAGGAAAATAACATTAATATCTTCAAGTTTTTTTTCATCGCTGTAAGTTTTTCCAACACAATTAATAATAATATTAGCTTTTTTTAAAAAAGATAAGCTTGATTTGTTGAATGAGGCAAAATCCCATTTTAGGTATTTTATTTTGGAGTTTCTGATGGGCTTATATCTTATGCTTCTTCCTACGCATATTATACTTAAAGAATTATATTTAGCAAAATTTTTTAAAATATTGCTACCAATCAATCCGGTGTAACCAAGAATTACAATTTTCATTATTATAAATAAATTTATAATCGCAAGCTAAATTTATCTTTAGAAAATAAACATTTTAAATCAAACACAACATGATTTTCTTTACATAAATTTAAAATTTGACTTTCCCCCATATCTCTGAATTTGTCATGAGCGACAGCAATTATTATACCATCATAAGTACTTTGATTTAATCTTATAATAGGGTCAATATTATAAAGTTTTTTTATTTTCTGATTATTAGCCCACGGATCATAAAGATCTAAATTACAATTATATTTTTTTAAGAATTTAATTACATTCTTTACACCAGAATTACGGATATCGGCACAATTTTCCTTGAATGTTAGACCCATAATTAAAATTTTAGATTTGTTAATTTGGATTTTTTTTTGTTTCATTTCTTTTATCATTGTTGAGGCAACATAGTTACCCATATTATCATTAATCTCTCTTCCTGCTAAAATAATATTAGGAGTGTATCCAATACTCTTAGCCTTGAAAGTAAGATAATAAGGGTCAACACCAATACAGTGACCTCCCACTAAGCCAGGTTTAAAATTTAAAAAATTCCATTTAGTTCCTGCTGCATCTAAAACTGCCTCTGTATCAATATTTAATTTATTAAAAATTATCGATAGCTCATTTATTAGAGCAATATTTAAATCGCGCTGAGTATTTTCAATTACCTTTGCTGCTTCTGCAACTTTTATGCTAGGTGCTTTATGTGTACCAGCAATAATTATCTCGTTATATATTTTATCCACTAAATCACAAACTTCATATGTCGAACCAGAAGTAATTTTTTTTATATTTGTTATTTTGTGCTCTCTATCTCCTGGATTTATCCTTTCTGGACTATAACCACAAAAAAAATCTTTATTAAATTTTAATTTAGAAAATTTTTCTAAGATGGGTACACACTCGTCTTCTATACAGCCTGGAAAAACTGTTGACTCATAAATAATTAAATCTTTTTTTTTTATTATTCTTCCTATCATTTTAGATGCAGTTAATAATGGACTTAGGTCTGGTTTTTTATTTTTATCAACTGGAGTAGGTACCGTTATAATAAAACAATTAGAAGATTTAAGATCTTCCAATCTAGATGTAAAATTTAATTTTTTTGATAATTTTAATTCTTTTTTGCTAAATTCTAAATTTCTGTCTTTGCCTAAATTTAATTCTTTAACTCTTTTTTTATTAATATCAAAAGCTACAATGTATTTTTTTTTTGCAAAAGCTAATGCAAGTGGTAAACCGACATAACCTAGTCCAATAATCGCTATTTTAATTTTTTTATTTAAACTAATCATATTTGATAATAATTTTTATACCATTTAACGAAATTAGAAATACCTTGATCAATTGATGTTTTAGGTTTGTAATTAAATTTACTGATTAGATCATGAACATTTGCATTAGTATCAGGCACATCTCCTGGTTGAAGTGGTAAAAAATCAATTTTTGCTTTTTTTCCTAAAGCTTTTTCTAAAGCATTTATATAATCCATAAGTTTTACAGGTTTATTATTACCAATGTTATAAATTCTCCAAGGAGCTTTACTGGTTGCTGGATCTGGATGGTTTCCATTCCAGTCACAATTTGCAGATGCGGGATAATCTAGAGTATTTAATACACCTTCTACAATATCATCTATATAGGTAAAATCTCTTGTATGATTACCATGATTAAAGACATTAATAGGTTTGTTATCTAAAATAGATTTAGTAAATTTAAATAAGGCCATGTCTGGTCTGCCCCAGGGCCCATACACTGTAAAAAATCTGAGACCCGTAGTCGGTAATTTATAAAGATAACTGTAAGTGTGAGCCATCAATTCATTAGATTTTTTTGATGCTGCGTAAAGAGATAGTTGATGATTAGCACTATCATGTTCTGAAAACGGCATTTTAGTATTAGCACCATACACACTTGAAGTACTTGCATAAACTAAATGTTTAATTTTATACCTACGACAATTTTCCAAAATATGAGCAAATCCAACTATGTTGCTATTTATGTAAGCCAATGGATTTTCCATGGAATAACGTACTCCTGCTTGTGCTGCTAAATTAACAACTTTACTAATTTTATGATCATTAAACACACTACTCAAACTTTCTTGATTAGTAAGATCAACTTTGTAATGTTTATAATTTGAATATTTTGTCAATCTTTTAAGTCTTGCATCTTTAATTTTAGGATCGTAGTAATTATTATGGTTATCAACTCCTAAAACAACATCACCTCTCTCTAGAAGCTTCAAGCATAGGGCAGAGCCAATAAAGCCAGCTGATCCCGTTACAATAATTTTATTTTTTTCAATATTCATAAAACTTTATTTAAGAGTTTATTTAGCACTCCTCCATACTCCATTATAAGATTTTATCATATTACTAATATCAAAATTTTTTTTAATTCTTTGTCTTGCTTTATTGCAGTTTTTACTCCAATTTTTAGTTCCTAGATCATTAATAGCTTTTTCAATTGCACTTGCTAATTTAATTGAATTTTTAGGTGGGGCCACCCAACCAGTTTTTCCAACTATATACGAAGCATCTCCAACATTAGTAACAACACACGGAGTCTCTAAAGCCATAGCCTCTGCAACAACATTTGGGAAACCCTCGGCGCTGCTACTTGAAATATGAATGTCTAAACCATTCATTACTTTTGAAATATTTTTCATAGGACCTAATAGTTTGACATAATTATTTAATTTAAGTTCTTTTATCTCATAAATTAATCTATGGCTTTTATTGATATTAGTTCCAACAAGTACACATAGAAAATCTATATTTTTCAAACGTATTAATGAAAGTGCATTGAGTAAATTTGAATGATCTTTAAGAGGATCATACCTAGCAACACTTCCTATAAGAGGTACTCTTTTTTTAATTTTAATGGTTTTTTTAAATTGATTTTTTTCAGATTTACTTACTTTTAGTAAATTCAAATCATATCCATTTGGTATGAATTTTAATTTTTTTTTGTCGTATCCTAAATCTTTATAAATTTTTTTAGCTTTCTTTGAAACAATGATAATGGATTGAGGTATTGAGTGAGATAATTTTGCAAGTAGCTTAATAATTAAAATTGTTGTTAATTTTGCTTTTCCTATTTCAATTTTTGAATATCTAATATTCCAAACAATACTCTTTATATTAGCTAATTTTGCAGCAATACTTCCTAAAAAATCAGCATGAACAAGCCAAGTTTGCACTATATCAGGCTTTAAAAACTTAAGTATTCTAATTAAAAAAAATAATTTATGAATAAAAAAAAAATTCATATTAAGACAATAAACATTAATATTATTTTTTTTAAGTAGTGAAAAATATTTGCCGCGGTCTTTAAGAGAAATAACAATATGTTTATTTGTTTTATCATATTTACAAATTTTAAATAAAGTGTGTTCGGCACCCCCATCTCCTAATCCAGTAATTATGTGTACAATTTTCATTAAAGATAATTTAAATTTTAAAAATTATTATATTTTTTTGTATTTTTTTTATTTAAAATAACAAACGTAGGAATAAGGGGAGCTGCTAATAATATTAATCCAAAGACAAATTTTAATCTATGTCTTATCCCAGTTCCAAAATTACTAACTCCAACACCAAATACAATAAAATAACAAATTAACATAAGAAAAATTAATCTTAGAGCTGGGTCTTTCCAAATAATTTTAAAATTGAGTGCTATTAAAAAAACTAACGTCATGTATAATAAACTATCAAGCAATCCAATTAAATGACCTAATTTTTTAACATCCCATGGAAATGGGCTAAAAAGAAAATATATAGCTCTTAAAGGTACTTTATATATCAACTCAGATTCAGATCCAACTTTTGTCCAATCAGGATAAGCAGCATCACCTTTTACCTTAAAATTTATTGTATCTTTTATAATATTTATATTAGTTGAATGTTCTATATTCTTAATATATGGAATTTTTATTTTGTTTAAAGCGAACATTCCGACGAGAGATAAAGAGATAAATATTATTATTAGATTTTTTAGATTTACTTTTCCATTTATTATGAGCTTTAATGTAGATTTAATACTATCTAAAGAAATAATGAATAAAAAAATAGCAAGACCTATAATTGAGGCTCCATGAAAGAAGGTTGCCCCTATAAAGCCAAAAAATACAAAAAAGATAGACTTAACTTTACTATCTTCTTTGAACCAACAAACAATACCATGGCATGCTAATATTAATAAAAAGACAATATATGGTTCTCTCATTACTATAACTGAGTATGATACTAAAGATGGAAATAAGGCTAAAGTCCAGGCAACTTTTGTTGCACTCCGACTATCCCATACTTTTTTTGACAATTTCCAACCCAAATAAACAGTCAAAATACCCATAAGTATTGAAAATGATTGTAACATTAGCATGCTTCTGCCAAATAAAGAGTATGGAATCGCAAGTAATGTACTTATGAAATATGTGTCAGGACCATTAAAATAGCTGAATACATTAATAAAACCACTTTGAGATCTATACCAAGCTAATGCCTCAAAATTTTTCGCGTCCATATCAGCATCTGGTAAATAAAATATATGATTATTTATTATCAAGAATAAGACACGTATTAACAAAGCTACAAAGATTATTTTTGAAATATTTGGATATCTAAATATAATAATTAACGTTACAAGAAATACGAAACTTACTGTAATTAAACCAGGTAGATCAATCATTAAATTTTATAAAATTAATTCAATAAATTTATTTTTAAAAAAAACAATGCTTCTTTAAAATGGATAATATATTTAAAATTTTTTGTAATTAACATTGACAAAAAAATTTTAAACCACATAATTTTTTGATATTTATAACGTTTAAATTAATATAGTCTATTATATTCTTTATGATGGTATTGTATACTACTTATAATATTATCACGACTGAAAAATAAAATTTAAAGATTAAATATTAGTCAGATTAAAATTATAATGAATATTAAAGAATATAAAATTGAAATTTTCATATTTGTTTCGATAACTTGTTTGCTTTTTTACTCATCTGAACCAGTAATATATTCTGACTCAATAAGGTATGTGGATGGGGATATAAGAAATCCACCCTTATATTCATTTTTAATTACTTTCTTGGATTTTATATTTGGATCTTTAAATTCTATTATAGTTTTACAAACTTTATTTATAGCATTAAGTATAATGCACTTTTTGAAAACAGTAACTTCTTTTTTTAATTTAGATTTTTTATCCAGAATTATCATTAGTTTGTTTTTATTAATTCCATCCTTTGATTTTTATAATCACTTATTAACTGAGCCTCTCGGTTATGCTTTTTCGCTTCTATTTGTAAGTTTTGTTATAAGATTAATTTATGACTTTAATGCCCAAAATCTGACATGTGTTACTTTTTTTGTAATTTTATTATTATTATTAAGAAATCAATTTATATTTTTATATCCTGTAATTTTATTATTATATATAGGAGTTTTTGTTATTTCTAGTTCTAAGAAAAAATTAACCAAGTTAATTGTGAGTTTTTTTTCTATATTTTTAATTCATAATTGCATTATGTCTTTTTATAATTACGTTCATGAGACAAAATTTAAAAATGAAATTTTATCAGCATCACAAGGACCCTTCCGATTTATTTCTATAGATGCTATTTACATATCTACAATCGAAGATGTTCGATTTTTTAAAAATAAAGACTTACAAGAAGCTCTTACTAGAATATTTGAAGAGATGAATAAGCAAGAAGCACTTTTTAAATATTATGATAACAGGGGCCATTTCTCATCAAGTTTTCGAAAAATTGATACCTATACTGAAGCTTTCCTAAATAATTTAGCTATGAAAGAAAATACGACAACGCAAGAGATCAGAAAAAATATCTCTATAGTATTGATAGAAAAAAATTTTTCTAAATATATAAAATTAATTTTTAAAAAATTCTATGACTCAACTTGGTTGTTTGTGATTGTTCCATTTTCAATATTGATAGCAGCTTTGATAAATTTTTTTAAAACAAAATCTAATTTTTCACTAACTGCTATATTTTTATCCGTATTTACATTAACAAACCATTCATTAGTTTATCTTTTTGGTCGAGTACAGCCAAGATATTTAATATATACAGATTTAATATTGTTGGTGTTTATCTTTATATCATTTAGTATTTTTTTAAAAAAAATTAACATAAAATAATTATGAGATAAATTTTTTATGATTTTAAAATCTATTATATTAGCAGTACTATTAAATTTCACATTTACTATTAATGCCAACGCATATATAGACCCTGGAATAATTAGTGTTATCTTTCAAGCTATAGTTGGCACAATAGTTGCGGGAGGAATCGCAATAAAAATATATTGGCATAAATTTAAAAATATATTCAAAAGGAAAAAGAGGAATAAATCAGATTAAAAAACTTATCAATATGATTAAGAAATACTTCTTTAATTTGTATTTTTCTAAATATGTTTAATCTAAATGTTTAAAATACTAAAAAATTTAATATTTGAAATTAAATCTTTTTTTTTTTCTATAAAAACAATTGTAGAATTAATTAAAATTAAGCCAAGATTTATTTTTTTTTCAGAAGAGAAATCCTACCAAAAATTTTCAAAACCAATAATTGATGTGCTTATTAATCAATATCCTAATCAAATTTATTATCTTAGTATAGATAAGAATGATAAGATTAAAAATGAGAGAGTTAAAAACTATTTTATAAATTATTTTTTAATAAATTTTATTTTTAATAATATTTATGCTGAAAATGTATTTATGACTATTACAGATTTAGGTAACCATCTAATTAAAAAAACAAAAAAAATTAATAAATATATTTATTATTTTCATTCTCCAAATAGTACAACGAAAAGCTATACAACTAAAGCATTTGATAACTACGATATAATATTATGCAATGGGAAATTTCAAATAGAGGAAATAAAGATGAGAGAAAGTTTAAAAAATTTAAAAAAAAAAAAATTAATTCCAACGGGATATTTTTACCTAGATGCTCTTTCTGAAAAAGTTAATCATAATAAAAATAATAATGAAATATTAATAGCTCCATCTTGGAATTATGAACATAAACATTTTATAAATGAAAACTTTATAGAAATTATGGATAAATTATTAAGTAAAAATTTGAAAGTTATTTTTAGACCTCATCCTGAACACTATAAAAGATCCAAGAAAATATTAAAAAAAATTAAAAACAAATTTCTTAGTAAAAATTTTTTATTTGATGAAAATATGGAAAATATAGAGTCGATGGAAAAAGCAAAATGCTTGATTACCGATAGTTCTGGAATTGCAATTGAGTATATTTTAACTTTGAAAAGACCAGTTTTATACCTTGATGAATTTGATAAAATTCATAACAAAGAATTTAGTAACTATGAAAATTTAAAAACTGTTGACAGAGAAATTAAAGAGAATTTTGGATATTTAATTAAAAAAAAAGATTTCCAACATATTGATATATTGATAAATGAAGCTTCTGAAGACTTTAAAGGAAAATTATCTCAGCTTGATGATTTTAAAAATAATACTTTTTCGAATTGTGGAAATACAAAAGATTATTTTGCAAAGATATCAAAAGAAATTCTCTAATTTTTAAAATAAGTTTTATTATAAATAGGTCTATTCAATATTAATTTTATAAGATCTTTTATCAAACATTGGTTTTCCATTGTCTTTTCCACCTATTATCACACCATTAGATACATTCACCCCACCAATATTAGTATGAAAGCGATCATAAAATTTCCTACCTACTTTTAATTCATCAAATAATTTATTATTACTAGTTATATTAGATAAAATTGCAGGAAAAATATCCTGTATTATTTGTAATTCATTAAGACCAGAATCAATATCATCAGGCCAATTGATTGCTAGTAATGTTCCATACCTATCTTGAACATCATGCTTGTTAATATTCTTAACATCAAATGTCCTTAAAACGGTGCAGTTTTTTGTTAAATAAGGACCATGGTCACCTAAAAGAACAACTATTGATTTTGGATCATTTTGCTTAATAGTATTTATATCATTTTTCATTTCAATGTTAGCTTTTTTTAAATTTTTAAAAAATCTCTTTTTTTCGCTAGGGGAACATTTTCCGGAATTTTGTGAATGACCTGGATAGCTATTATGAGTATAAAATAAGGTTGGTTTAGATTTTTTCGAAATTAAAAATTGATTTTTCATTTCTAAATATTTTTCATAATTAAAATTGTTATCAAAGATATTAAATCTAAATTCTCCTTTATATATTGACTGTGTTAGAGTTTTACCTCCTATTTTATTAATGTTAGCTTTTGGGTAATAGTTATCCCATGTAATTGGATATGCGCCAAAGAAGTAAGGGGAGATAAATAATGACTCAATTTTATAATTATTAGCTTGAAAGATTTTTAAACCAAAAGCATTGCCTGATGTATAATATCTTTCATGATTTGAAATATTGCCATTTATTTCAAACATTCTTGAAATTGAGGAAAGTGATGATGCTCCATTAGAGTAAGCTCCATGGTAAATAGTGAAATTGTTTTCTTCTAAATACTTTACTTGTGATGTGTCATTGTAACCATAATATTGAAGAGTCTCAAAATTTGGGTAAGACTCGTAAACCATGATATAAATATTTCTTTGATCATAAATTTTATTTTCCTCTTTATTTAAAAATATTTTTAACTTTTCTTGCGTCTCATTCTTGACAAAATCTTTATCTGATAATTTATATAAAATACTTCCTAAAGCTCCAGTTAGCATAAAAACAATAGCAAAAGTATATGCAATTGTTTTATTGAATAAATAAAATATATACATAATTAGAAATGATAATGTAAGATATATGCCTTGAGTTACAAACTGACTTTTAAAAAAATGACTATTTGGATTAGATGTTATTATTGGCATAGTTAAAACAGTAAAACATATTGCCAGACCTGAAATAAATAAAATATTTAGAGAACCAAAATAACTAAATATTGAAGGAAGAACAAAACATAAAATAAATATAAATATTAAAGGAAACCCAAATAAATACAATAAACCTTGAAAGTTTAAATAGTCATTGTTCAAGATAGCGTAACCAATCACGGGTGATAGTGGTACAGCGATAAGATAAACATCTTTAAGTTTAGAAAACTCAAACCTTTTTTTAAATTTGAACTCAACATTATTAATCAAAGATATTAAAAAAGTAATGCTTAATAATATAAATACTATTCCAACTAATTTGTAACTCCGTTCTAGAAAAAGATTTGTTGGTCCACTATTAAGTATAAATTTAAGAAAATATAAAGTAAATAAAACAAATAATGCATTTACTGTAAAATCTAATAACAATTTAGTAAAACTTTTTAAATTTATGTTCATTGTTCAGTTTAATGCTTAATTTATTTATTTTTTTTAAAAAGTAAATTTTATTAATTTACAAAAATAATTGAAAAAAATTTATTTTAAATTTATGTTTATAACTTTAAATGAAACAACTTTTATCTTAGAATAGATTAAAAATATATTAAGTACTATAAAATTTTATGAACTGCAAAATAAGCTTGATTATTCCAGTATTTAACGAAGAAAACGAAATAAATAATTTTTTTGTTGAATTAAAAAATTGTAATTTTGACTTTATAAATGAAATCATTTTTGTTGACGATTGCTCAACTGATGAATCATTTCAATTAATTGAAAAAAAAATTTATGAATTGAAATCGGTTCTTATCAATGTAAAGTTTTTATTAGTCAAAAATTTGAAAAATAGGGGATATGGATACTCAATTAAAAAAGGAGTGGATATTTCAAATAATAACTCAATTGCAATAATCGATTTAGATAGAACTTACAAAATAGAGGATTTAAATAATTTAGCTCACATGTTCGTAAATGATTATAACTTTAATTATGATTTAATCTCAGGTCAAAGAGAGATAAATATAAATAATACTTCAAGATTAAAAATAATTGGTAAAACAATTATTAATATAATAGCAAACTTTTGTTTTAATGAAAAAATTAAAGATTATAACTCTGGATTAAGAATTTTTAATAAAAGTAAATTTTTAAAACACAGTCATATAATGTCTGATAGATTTTCTTTAACTACTTCAATGACAATTGCATTTTTGAATGAACAATATGATATTAAATTCCATAAAATAAAATATGAAGAAAGAGTAGGTAAATCAAAATTAGGTTTTAGAGACTTTTTTAAATTTTTATACACAATATTTTCTCTATTATTCTATTATAAACCACTTAAAATAATTATACCATTAGCTTTACCATTATTTTTTGCATTTATTTTCTTCTTAATTAAAGATATTTTCTCTAATAATTTAACTGACAAAACTGTTCTATTATTTAATTTTAATTTTTTGTTAATTATTCTTCTTTTTATAATTGATAGGATTAATAAGATAAAATAAAAATTTTAATATTATATTAAAAAAAAATTTATTTTTGTAATTTATTCTAGGATATTTTTAAAAAAAACATAAATCTTATAAATAAGAATAAATTATTTTTTCATAGTTTTTACAAATATGCTCAATTTGATTATTTATGATTGACATTTTTAAGTCTTTATAATTAAATTCATTAGAAAGTAACTTCAATAATTTTTTTTTAAGATCCTCTACACTATGTTGCTTTACTAAGTAACCATTTATTCCATTTTTGATAATTTCTTTTGTTCCGCCTGGGCAGTCAAAAGCAACAACAGGTGTATTCATAGCAATTGATTCAATTAAAACATTTGGATACCCCTCATAATGAGATGTTTGAATTGTAGCTCTTGCGTATAAATAATAAGGAACAATATTTTTTTGAAATCCTTCAAAATCAACTTTATTTTGAATTTTACAATCTATAACTTTTTGTTTTAGTTTCTGTTCCATTGTACCTTTTCCAATAATTTTCAATCGCAAATTTGGAAATTTATTAGCAATACCTGCAAAACCATCTATCGCATAATCCAATGCTTTTACTTTTTCTAGACGACCAACACATAATAAATAATTTTTTTTTTCTACTTTGTTCAAATCATTATTATTTGCATAATTAATAATATAATTAGAAATTGGATTATAAATTACACTAGATTTTCGATCTAGTTTCGGATAAATCGATATTAAATCTTCACGCATAGCAATAGATTGATTAATTACATGATCTATTTTATTATAAAAATATTTAGTTAAAGGTCTTACAACATTTCTCTTCCAAAAATTTTGCAATTTTAATTGTTCAATTTTGATTGACATAATACTAATATTCCTAGAAATAATTTTTATTTTTAATTTAAAAAAAATACGTATCATCACAAGGATGATTGCTAATTCGTGATTAAATACTAAAATTGTCTTAATTCTATTCTTATAAATATACTTTAATAAAGGTATACTTGTATAACGTGCATGCTTTACATTAAGCACAATCAATGTAACATTTTCAGATAATCGACCTAGGTATGTCTCATTAATTAAATTAGAAACCACCAAATCAACTTTCCAGCCATTATTCGCTAACTTATTTGCAATATTAACACAAACTCCCTCTGCGCCGCCTCCTCCTAGAGAACTAATTAGTAGTGTAATCTTATTATTTGATTTCATAATACCAAAGATTATTATTTATTTTTATAATCTAATATTCATTAATAATTCAATTTTTTATATTAAATATCCTTCACAAAAGCATAAGTTTTTTTATTTCTGAACCACCATTAAGATCTTCCAAAAGTTTAAATTTACCATTTTTTTTTATAAAGAAGCTGGCAGTATTTTTTTTTTTATTAAAAGGTGTCCTATTTATTATAACAATACAATTTTCTTTTGAAATTTTTTTTATATTTGAGATTGCGATGTTCAATTTTTTTTCAGAAAAATAAGAGTAATTCAAAAGATTTGAAACTCTTACTACATCAAAAAAATTATGATATTTTTTTTTTATATTAAAAATATCTTGTTCATAAAATTTACAATTATCTATTCTATTTAAGTTTGGCATTAATAGTTTTGATTTTTTTGATTTTATATTAATTAAATTAAATAATTTGATTAAAAATTTTTCAATTTTTTTAAATATTAGAAAATATCTGTATCTTAAGCAGCATTTGTTGTACTCAACCATTAAAAGTTTATTAGTTGAATTATATAAAAAAATCAATTTTTTAATTCTATAAATCTTCAAATATATCTGTTTATCAAATCCATAAATTTTTTTAATTTTTAGTTTACTTAAATCATCATATAATTCTAAAGTGGCTTGGCCAGATGAAATACCAAAATCACATACTACAATTTTTGTAGAAAAGAGTTTTTTAACATATTTTTTTAATATTTGATTAACATCAAACATTCTATTAAAAGCAGTTGTCATGTAGGTATTATCGACTCTCAACAAAGAATAAATTTTGAGTATTCTTTCTTTGTCGATATTTTTTTTTGAAATAAAAAAACTATCTATATCCGTATAAAAATAATTAGATTTTTTCATTTTAATTAATATTATAACTTGATTTTATCTAAAAAATTGCAATTTTTTTTTTGCTAAATTTATAATTTATAATTCAATTAACGCACATAAAAGTTTAATAATTCAAATGTAAGGAAAAAAGAAATAAAATTCTTTACTAATAAATAACTCTTATCTAAATATAATTAGTATAATTTTAATAAATGACCTTATTCTAAAATTAATATTACCATTATTTATTACATATATTAAATCTTCTTTGGCTTTCTTATAATTAGATATTGCTATATTGTATGTACTCGACATATATCTCATTTTAACCTCAAAATCTAACTTTTGCTTTTTATTAAAAAAATTCTTAAAATTCTGAATAGCTTCTCTGTGGGGTATTGATAAGTCCCTGTTTTGTGCACTGTTGTTGTGCATTAGATAATAACCTAATTTTTCTTTTAAATATTTAAACCGATCTGTCACTTGTGCAATTCTCAACCAAGTATGAAAATCTTCTGATGCAACTAATTTTTTATTTTCGCTTATTCCTCCAATTCTCGTGAGTAATTTTTTGCGGACTATAACTGAGGAATTTACAATAGGATTTCCGTGATCAATTACTCCTATAAGCAAATCTTTTAATACAGGTTTTTTTAATTGACGTCCTACATTTTTTTTTGTTTTAAAATATGATTTTGATTTTTCAACCACAAAACTTATATTATGATAAATAAAATCAACCTCTTGATCTATATTTTTGAGACAAATCTCAAGTTTGTCTTCGGTCCACCAATCATCTGAATCTAAAAAAGCAATCCATTCTCCTTTTGAAACATTAATTCCAAGGTTTCGCGATTTTGCAATAATACCACCATTATTTATTTTTAAATATTTTATTCTTGAATCATTATACTGATTTATAATTTTTTCAGTACCATCAATTGAATTGTTGTCAATTATAATTACCTCCCAATTTTTTAAAGTTTGATTAAGTACAGACTCTAATGCTTTCCTTAAATAAAAAGATCGATTGAATGTTGGTATAACAATTGATACAAGCGGTGTTGCAGACTCAGTGTTCAATTCTACCTTTCTAAACTTTATAAATTTATAAAAAATTCTAAATTTTATTATTTTATCTTATCAGATATCTTAATTTTTTAAATTTTTCAAAATTTGATCAATCTCAAAAATAAAGGTTCTCTTTTTATATTTAAATTTTAGTTTTTTATTTGAATATATTACAAAAATTTTTTTTTTGGTAAAATTTTTTAATTCTGTATCTATATTAAAATTTAAGACAAATCTAATTCTACTTTTAATTATGTCAGCGATATTTTTAAGGGTTAAATTCTTATAAATTATATTCATAATAGAATTATTTATAATTTTCTTTTTAATTATTAAATTAATCGTTTGAATATAAATTTTTGATGGAATAAATGTTCTTTGAATAGAACAATTATTAATTAAAATCTTTCTTTTTTTTAAAGCAGTATCACACAAAGAATGTATTAGGTTATTTTTTAATTCTCTTAATTTTATATTTTTCCTGAACCCAAATACATTACCAACCCTTAAAATTGTAAACATATTGCTATGATTTAAAAATTTAGATTTAATTATTTCCTCTGATTGATAATGTAAATGTGAATATTTATTTTCTTTATTAATAATTGAATTAAGATAAATATTCTTTTTTCCATAATTTTTATAAACCTGTAAGGAAGATATATATATTAACTTAATATTATTTTTTAAACACACGTCGCATATATTTGAAGTAATTTGATTTTTATTTTGAATAAAATATTTATTTTTTTTTAATTGATTATTATTTGGACCTAAAATATGAATAGCAAAGTCAAATTTTTTAAATTTAAGATAATTTTTTTTTAAAGATGAGTAATCAATGTAATTTTTAGATTTTTTTTCTCTCGAAAAGAAAACATACTTATTTATCTTAACGTTATTTTGATATTTTATTAACGATGCTAGATAACCTGTGCCACCAAAAACAGCAATTCTTGGCATTATTTAAGCCATGGGGATTTTTTATTTTTAACCATTTCTTCTAATACCTTTTTATCCCTTAATGTATCCATACAAAACCAAAAACCTCTATGCTTAAAAGCTGCCAAATTTTTTGTTTTAACAGCTTTTGATATTGGAGATCTTTCTAACATTACATTTTTGTTTCCAATAAATTTCAAAAATTCAGGCTCAACAACAAAAAACCCACCATTAATCCAACCTTTTTGTAACTGTGGCTTTTCTTCAAATTTTTTTACAATATTATTTTTTATCTCTAATTCACCAAATCTAGCTGGTGGATGAACAGCTGTCATAGTAATTTTTTTTTTATTTTTTTTATGAAATTTAAATAATTTATTTAAGTTTACATTTGATAAACCATCTCCATAAGTTAACATAAAAGTACTCTTTAACTCTTTTTTTAATTTTATTATTCTTTTACCTGTTAAAGATGAAACACCTGTATTTATAACTCTTATTTTAACTAAATTATTTTTTTTTTTAAAATAATTTTTAATTATTGAATATTTGTATCCACCAGCTATTATAAAATCTTTAAAACCGTATCTTATATAATAATTTATTATATGCTCTAAAATTGGTTTTGATCCAATTCTAATCATTGGTTTAGGTATTGATTTTGTATACTCTGAAATTCTTGTTCCTTTGCCTCCAGCCAAAATTACGCATTTCATGGTATTATTTTACTCCATTTATAGTCAATTTCATTTAAATCAGCGTTGATCGCTTCATTTGGATCATGTTCGATATTAGATAAGTTAAAAAGTATATTATTTGTCTTTATGCCCCTAAATGCCATCCATAATCCTGC